>Ga0116227_10012959_pt1 | contig 13338 bp, 11 predicted proteins | sample S1TSphgellanicum_FD_89693 | JGI IMG/M metagenome (GOLD analysis project Ga0116227, IMG submission 89693) | Host-associated microbial communities from peat moss isolated from Minnesota, USA - S1T2_Fb - Sphagnum magellanicum MG | ecosystem: Host-associated > Plants > Peat moss > Unclassified...
CAAGAGAGTTGGGGTTGAGTGTTTTTTTGTTTTGTGAAAGTGGTTTCTAATGCTTTCTTCCCAACGCGCCCCCCCCCCCCGCCCCCTTCTTCTGCTACATGCATGTCCCAATAAAAAAGGACTAGGAAAGTATTCATGGCAATCCCTAAATGGATGAATTATAACAATAGGGTTTTGGTAAGAGAGCAAGTCAAAGGAAAAAGTCTATAAAGTTGATTTGTAGTCCAATTTTTTGCCTTTCTTCCATCAAAAACTCAAGTTGTTTACAAATCCATATCCTATTCTTCACAAACAAATTGTATTATATTTTTCATGGAAATAGGTGATGTTCTATAAAAGTACATTTATCAACAACATACTTATGAAAAGTAACAATAGATCAAAATGACATGATGAATAAATTAAAAATAATATATGATATTGTTTTCAATTTGAAGAAAAGTGTTATTTGTAGCACCATGCTCAAACCATATCTTTGCTCAAAGTTGCACATTAGAAGTTTATATCTATGATTCAATGGGATAGGAAATTTAAATTGTATCTTGAGAGTCTTGACTAGAAACTTTGATAATTCATTATAATGATGGGCCAATCAAAGAGGCCCATTGTTAAGATGCTTAATTGTAATATATGCTTATGCTTTTAATTGAGATACTTACATGCAAAAACCATGACATGGCCTTTCTGTATTTTATATTTTTTATTACTATGATTTTTTTCCAATCCAAAGCTTTTTCCCCGGTCAGGGGATTTTATATAACTCAATTCAAAGTTTCAAATGATGCATTTGAATTTGTTAATTAATGAATATTTAAAATAATTATGATTTACACATTTTTTGAATTAAAAAAATTACAAAGTTTAATGTAATAATAAACCTATGAAAATAATTAAATCAAATAGCAATCTAAAAAAAATCATTTTTTGTTTGAAATATGTGTATTTGGTGATGTCATTTTTTGTCATCACGTGAAGTGATAGCTTAGTGGTTAAGGCCTTGGAATGTGGTTGAAAAGGTTGTGGGTTCAAACCTTATTTGGAGCATTCATCATTAAAAAATCTCAAGTTTGGGGATTCAATGGCTTGTATGACATCAATTGACCGATCTACCAATAATGTCACCCAAAAGAATTTTTTTTTTTTAGTGTTGAATCACAAATCAAAAGTGGCAGTGTTTTGGATTCACCTATAGTTCAAAAATATTAAAGCTCCATAATGTCATTATATATTCACATAAATAATATAATATTTAATTTAAAATCAAATTAATAATGTACCGTCAACTAATAACCTTAGTGATTTTAGTCATTTCAAACAAACATATTTAGTCATGTTAGTCATATAATTTTAGTCATGTTTGTGTAAAAAATGATTCATCTCTTATGACTACAACCAATTTTGTCCATTGTCTATTGTGACTAAAAATATGACTAAACTTAGTAAAAAAACTAGCTTAAAAACACATTTGTAGTAGTGTATGTATCATTTTTGGATTAAAACTAAAACATATCTTAAACGTGATTTTTTTAACACTAATATATTTTCATATATCGAAATCAAATATCAAAGACTTCAAAAGCAATTAAACACGGTCTCAATTTCAACTTTACATTTTTTTGTATAAGGATCAATAAATTTTTAATTGATAACTCCACCAATTCCTAACAAAAGCACAATTTTTAAATTTTATGAAAGTATAGTTAAAAGGGAAGCTCAAAAAGATTTGAAGGAAAGATCTTTCAATATAGTTTTGTCATACATGTCAACATTGCCATTTCCATGACAATATCCATGTTTTATTGGATGTCATTGTTGTTTACCTTAAAAGATTTGATCAAATTCACTGCTTAGCATTTAAATATGGCATGGCAACTATAAAAATGTCTTATGTCAAATTTCAATAACATGATTCAATGTGTATCTCATTTCCAAGATAAACATTTGGTAATGGAAAGTTTCAATTGGGTCCATACACAAATTAATTAGAACCTCTTCCCCAAGAAATAGAAGGAGTGATCCATCCACATTTCCCAATGAGACTATGACAACAAGAAGTTCCACACATGAAATTTCAAGCAAAGAAACAATTGAACCCAAAGTGTTTGACATTGCATTGTTCAAGTTTTGCAATGAAGAGACATTGACAAAAACTCTTCAATTTTGAAAGATTCCACATTGGAATCATCTTTTGGGAAGGTCATCCAAAAAGACCAAACCCCTAATGGAACCTAAAACTACTCTCCCCAAACCAATTCCAATGCACCATAGTCATTCAATTTTATTTTAACCTTGGGTCCAAGGTTTTAGTGGGATTTCTTGCACTTGATAACTATTTAGTTGCAAAGGTTGAATTTTAAACCACTAAAATGTGGCTTTTCATAAAACCTTCCTTCTTGTGATTTCAACTAAACAATAAAATGAATCAAAGGAGTTAAAATTCAAATTGGTGGTCTCCAAATCAAATGATGCTTGGATTTCACAAACATGTTTTGTGTAAAATCAATTTATTTTTCTTTGCTGGAAAATAAGATAGAAATTTAATATTTAGTCATTGAAAATATAATCTTTTGTTACCTTTGTACAATTAGAAAGAACTTCCATTCATGTCTAATTTGGTATATAATTTTAGCTTTGAACAAAAATTTAATATATGGGTGGCAATCATTGATATTCAAATCTTGTATTTTGTATGTTATTATTATTAGGAAATCAATTTCATTACAAAACCAAATCACTTAACCATGTTAGGCAATTCCATCATTTTTCACAATTTTGTTTAAACGTACCCTAAAAACCAAATCATGTTATATGACAAACCTTTTGTTTCAACCTACCCACTCCACATTCAAATAAAAACATCCCAATTATAAGAACCCTTATGAAATGCCCTTGAACATTAGTGAAAGCTTTACATGAGAAATCCCCATATTAATGAAAGATTTAAAATGTGTTAGCTAAAATGGAGGGGGTGGTTAAATAACTATCTTTATGGGTGCACACTCAATTTCAATTTCTTTTTTTCCCTAAACCTCCTCCTCCCTTTTCGTGTTGAAATTTTCCTTTTTCACAAAACACATTTAAATTTCAATTTCAATTCAAATCACATTTTGCACTTGTAATGATCAACTTTATTGACAAAACTGAAATTCCTCCCCCTCCCCCCCCCAACTTGTTATTGTTCAAATCCAACACAATAAGCAAGTAGCAAAAATATGCATGCTAAATCTAAGTGGGAGAGGAGTGTAACAACAAACAAATAAATTTAACAAAAAAAAGTATTGTGGTTTGTGTGTGTGTGTGGTGTATTCCATTTTACACACTTTTGAATTGATGAAATGGCGGTCCACAAGCTAATGAAGCCACAATGGGTGAGTGGGGAGAACTTGAAGAAGTCTCCATCACCAAAAATGCAAAATGAAGAATTACATTTACAACATTTTTATGAAGAACAAATCCGCCAGGTCCTAATAATTCTAAGCTTCTACTTTTCTTTGTGTTTTGTTTTGTTAGGTGGAGTTCAGGTCAAAAACTCTTACAAATTGTAAGGGACATGGCTCACATACTTGTCCCTTTTAGTTTAAATCTTCTTACAATAATATCATTAGTCATAGTAATAGTATAGATAACTAATCTTCTTGGGTGAAATTGAACTTTTGATTGTTTACATCTATCACCACTAAATTAGAAGTTTTTCAATTGAAAAACCCAGACTTCAATTATTGATACTAATTTATTTCTAACTTTCAAGTAACCAACTCTCAAACAAGCTTACAACACATAACTTTAGTTACACTTAAAACACAACATGTTGAAGAGGGAATTTGATGATTTTATTTAAATTTTAGGAGAGTTCGCGGAGGGAGTATTTTGCAAATGAAGCAAGGAAAGTAATAATTGCACGTACAAAGCTACGAAATGAAATTTTTGAGGTAAACATTAAATAGTAATTTCCTTCAATCCACCATCCATTTGATTTAAAAATCACCCACACTTCAAAATTTTACAAACATAATTTTTTCATTAATAATGAGTTTGTAATACCTTCACTAATTTTGTAAAGAACCATCACAATTTCTTTTGGTTCTATATTACTATGAAGTAATTCCTCCCATGCAATTAACAATCAATATTTTACTATTTTTTAAGAACCCATCAACAAATGTGTGACATTGTTTTTTATAAATTTCTAATATTCATATTTTTTGGGGGTGGAAAAAATGTAAAAAATAATAATTCTTTGTGCTCCAAATAAATAGGTACCTTCTACTTTCTCAACACCAATTTGATTTATCAAGGTGGGGCCTTTTAGGCATTAAAAAACATGAAGGACATTTCCTATTACAAAGAGCCCTAATCATATGAACTTGAAATTTGGGAGTTAAAAAATAATTGTGGAGATTTTAACCTTTGTTGATGAACATGTAGCAATTTCACAACAAACTTGTAGAAAGTAAGGAGCATGACCAAGATGCAATTGCTAGGAATAATGTGTTGCAAGTGAGCCTAACTTCCAAAATGACACAACCATTAAGTTAAACAAGAATTGAAACTTAAAATTGAAACATAGATATATCATCTACATTATTACATTTTCCCTTCAATTCATTCATCTATTTTATTTTTAAAAAATTAAATCATGTAGTTCTTTATTTTTTTAAATCATTTGCCACCACAAATCAAAGCTTTTGGAAATTATGAAAATTAATGAGTAATTCTCTAATTATATTGTCTAGAAGAAAGATTAAGTTTATGGATATCTAAATTGATATGGTGTTGGAGGTTAATAGAGACTATGGCATGAACTATTATCTGCTGACGAAACAATTCTTACTTCAACAATGCAAATGGTATGTTTCAATTTGTTTTACATTGTATGTGCTTGCAAATTTTAAACATTTCATTCATCCATGATATTGGATTTTGAAACCTAACCAAAAAAACAATTGTACCCATTGGGAGTTCAACAAAAAGAAGAATTTTTTTTTGTTAATGAGAAAGTGTTAAGATAATAATACATTTTGATTTTGTGTAGTATCTCACCAAGAGAATGCGATTCAATTTTGAGTTGGGAATGGAGACTAAAAAGGCCCTTGAGTGTTTCGAACGCAAGGGATATGAGCTCGGTGAAGATGGTGAGATCTTTACAAATCAAATGTCAATGATGAAGCCAAGAAAGGTACCTCCAATAAAAAGGATGGTTGAAGATCACCATCATCAATTGTCTCTCATGCTTGATAAACCATTGGCAGAAGTTGACACACTTGCTTTGAAACAAGTATGTGATTATTGTTATTCCCTTTAGATCTTTTGATTATGTATGTAGTAATTCTTTGTTAAATGTAAATACCTTTGCAATCCTCAAAGCTTATTTTTGTAAATAATCTTTTGTAAGGATTTGGACAATATAATATTCTTATCTATGAAGAAATTTGCATTTTTTACAACGATATTTTTTAATCCATTGAGGGGAATTGCTAAGTTATATTACTTACAAATTTTCATGTCATGTTATTTTATGATTATAGGAATCACATGCATATCTTGTAGATGTGAAGATTCGTAAACACCAAGAAATAGTTGACGAGTTTGAGATTCATCAGAAAAAACGATATGTAAGTGTGTTTTCATGAGTAGATCATTTTCAAAATACTAAATAATTTGAAGCAAAAGAGTTTTCAAGGACCATTTTTGTGAGTCTTTGAAGTAGCCAATTGGAGGTCCAAAACATTTTTGTTTATACCTTTATGTAGGACATTATTAGGCAACAAGAATATCAAAGATTGCAAGCAAAAGAAAAAACTAGAAAGTTGGTTGAAGAAGATGAATTTGTGCGCATCCACAATCCAGAAGTGGAAATATCAAACAAAAAGTTAATAAAAGATGAAGATGAAAATAGACGCCAACTTCAACACAACACAATATTAAGTAATGAAATTGAATTTGAACAAGTTCAAGAACGGGAACTTAGATACATTCGTGACCACAATCTTGTAACAATGATGCGCCAAGACTATGGCGATAAATTGTTTCACATTTTAAAGATATGGCAGGCATGATTTTTTCTTGTCTACATGCATGACTGTGAATTTTCCAATTATAGCTACCAAATTCAAACATATCTCTATATGGGTAGCTTGCAATTATGTGTAACTCACATTTTTTATCATAAACAACCAAATCAACTAAGAGTTGTCAACCCATGTGGGTTTCCTACTTATTTTTCCTTGCAATATATTATTTTGTTGTCATGATGAACATTGTTAAAATAATATTTGAAGGTTAAAAATATGTCAAGAATCCATACCAACTTTTTTTTCACCATGATCAAAGTACATGTGATGATGTTGCAGAAGGAGGCAATAGAAGAGCAAAAGATCAAGAAGGCAAAAGAAAAACAAGAATTTGTTGATTTATTGTTCCAGGTCAACTTTCATGTCATGACATTTTATCTATGTGCGTGGCATAAAATACCCTACCTACACCATTCTTCCTATTTGAAAATCGTTTTTTGGGAGTGTTACTTTTACGACAACTATTTATTCAAATCATAGAGAGTGAAATCCATGTGTAGCTTGTAGAATTGGCACAAAGACGCAGTGAGTACAAAGAAAAAATGAATACAGAGCTTCCCTACACAGAATGGAAGGAGTGGAAGACCTTGTTCATCAAAGGAGTTCTCCTCCCTCTTCCTCTCATGCACTGTAGTGGATGTAGTGATGACAATGATATGGTTTATGCCAAGGTACATATGCCCACCAAGCACCAAATTCATGATCCAATTGTTTGGACAATTGTTTTATTAGATCCCGATGACAAATTTGAAATTTGGATTTCTTGATGAAATTTAGTTTGAATGTTTGCAAGAGTTTTAAAATTTTTGCAATTGAAAGGAAAATTTTATAAGATAATTTTCCAAATCATAAAATAATAATTTACAAGTTTTTTTTCTTGGTTGTGATAGTATGCAACAATGGAATATATGAATGAGATAGGAGATTGGAAGAGCCCAGAAGCATTGGGAGCAATAGGCAAAAACAAGGAGTTGGGGATAGTTTTGGCAAATATACATACCATTGCAGATGTCCCAGAGCCACGACAATTTTGCTCTCTCATTGGATTTGACCTCATGATTGCATGTGTTGGTGTCCCTTTTGCAGGTCTAATGATAGTTTATTTTTTTTCATCACTTTCAACTTGATGATCACATGTGTGGGACTTCCCTTTTGCAAGTTTGAATTTTGTTCAAGTTGTGTATTTGCACTTGAATAAAGTCCAAAGTTTTTTTTGGCAAACTTTTGTTTTTGACAAGAAAGGTGTGGGAGTGGATTCGTTGTTAGGTAAGACCACTGTGGCCAAACAATTGGAAGCATATTTGGGCCTTGTTCGTGTTGATCCCGAGATGGTTGTAGAGTTGGCAATTGCATATGCAATTGATGGTAAAAAATCCTTCCTCCAAATTTTGCATTAGAATTTTTTGTAAAGCTTTTGTAAGAGTCCTTATACAAGAATTAGTTTTAGTAGCTATGTATGTGGAGACCTAAAAACAAAAACAAAATTGGGTAATGAAAAATCAATGCATTCAAAGTTGATGCCGAATAGACTTTTGATTAATCAACCCACCGACTCCCCCATGTGCTCCCTTTGGGTGTGCAAGTAGAAGATTTGAAAATAAAAAATGAATATGTGCCAAAATTGGTGCCACCCACACCCACCCCATCATACGATTCTTGCACATGTGTTGAGATGCTATTGGATCCACCATTGTTTTCACTCCCACATGAAGTTGAAGCTAAACCATCCACAACACCATCACATTTAGACCCATATCATGCATTTTCATTGAAAGGGCAACTAGGTATGCGAGCAAAGGATGCAAGGGACAACCATGAGCCTGTGAGTTGGGTTTTTTCAAATTATGATGAAATTTTAAGTTGTTAATGTTTTTTTTACAATAATTAACATCATAGTTCTTGAACATATTGTTTTGGATAAATTGTGATAGATTGTAGTTAAGCCATTTTTTCATATGTTTTTTAACTTCCATTTTTTTTTCACATGTCACATTTATGTTTAAGTTCACAACTTCTTTTTACTTTAGATACCATGTTGGTCGCAATTTAGGGTTTTTGGAAAAGTTGTCACAAAATCTTCGTGTTGGAAATGTAGATTGCAAATGAGGTCATTGCAATGTTAATGTTATTGGCTTGTGTCAACATTCAAGAATATGGTACATCATTCTTTTCTTTTATTCATCCACACAAACCGATTGACATTTATTAAATTTGCAAATTTTCCATTTTTAAAATCATTTTTTCTTGAGATGGTGATTTGTGCAACAAGATTGATCAAATATGTACCCTAAATTTTCTACTCATGTGACATTGTAGAGGCAGAAGCTACTATTGCGGAATGTAAATTGAGATTGGGTCAGTTAATATGCTTTTCATTTCATTGTAAAGTATTGAGGTATGTGGATATTTTTTTACTCGTAGCATTTGTGCTTTTGATTTTGAGCTTAAATACAAGTGGAAAATCTTGTTCATCTAATATTTCAACTTGTGCACATCAAATGATTCATTATTTAAAAATTGCAATTTTTGTAAATTTATGTGTACATATTGGAGTTGCATGAATAACATGATCACCTTTAATGTGTGTTTAATCTTTACGCTTTTGGACCAATAGGCTTCAAAGGTAATGTACCTGGAAAGCAACCTCCAAACAAACCAAGTTAAGACTTGTTGAAACTAATGCATTTTGAACATTATATTTTATTTTGCCAAGGGAAATTACTTCCATTTCTTTTCAAATGACATGGAAATTATTGAAATTATATTATTTTAAAATTAATTTAAATCTGAATTATTTTTTTAGAATTGGATTATGAAATTATATTTAAAATGTAATTACGACATTTTTAGTTTCAATAAAATATTCTTTTAATGTTTTATTACTTCATAAATAAATAAAAAAACCCCTTTATTTTATATGTTTCATAAAATATAGAATGAATGACTTCCCCCAATGATTTTGCCAATTTGATATTTTTGCGATATTCAAATATTATATCACAATCTTTTCACAATGAATTTTGTTTGTTTGTTTGGCATGGTGTGCATGATGGGTATTTATAGTGAAAGGGTTGAAGCCATGTGGGTTTGTGTTAGATGGTTTTCCAAACACTGCGGGTCAAGCAGCAGCTTTTGAAATGTTAATGACTGGTTTTGATTTAGAGTTCTTGAAACACTTCCAAGCTACTGCTTCAAGAATTGCTCCACCTCCTAAGCTTGTAAATGATCGTGATTGGCTTTACTGCTCATGCATAAACTTCAACTTAGGTTTGGAGTTTTTGTGGATTGTGAATCATGTAAAATATATGACATAACATAGCTTGATAAAATTTTCCAAGGTCTATAAATTATATTAGATTAATTGAAAGTCATACATAATTCAATGATATAAATATGGATCAAGAAATTTCTCTTGTTAATGTGATTTTACTTGCAATTCTTTCTTCCTTTATTGGTGTAATTTACTTGCAAAGGGATAAAAAATCAATAATGGGGTTTTCTTTTTCTCCAATGATTGAAAAAACAGGAATCGCCACAAAAGTTGATTTCGGGACTTGATGGGTTTCTTTTACTTGGATCAATAACTGATGAAGATGCACTTGATCGAGCAATGGGAAAGGTTAAAGATTTAGTTACTGGAGAAGTGTATCACCTTGAGATGAACCCTCCCCCTCTAAATGATACAATGTGAGGATGGATCCTTTTGAATTTTACTATCCTCTAAAAGATTTGTCCTTCATTATGCAATCCTCCTTTACATTTGAAACATAGTGCATAATGAGGGAAGAAATCAATTCCAATTCATGTCGATTCTTGGTTTTTTTATCATGTTATACATTGATTTGTAAATAATCAACTATGATTTATAATATATGAAGTTTTTGCAAGTAATTTTTATGTAGGAGGCTAGGCCTAGCTCTTCAACTAAGACCAATAGAAGATCATGCTCTTGTTCGCAAAAAGATTGATGACGGAAAAGCAGTGTGGCCTGCAATTGTGGAATACATGGACTTGTACAACAATGTTTTTCACATACCTAACAATAGAAACACCAATTGTGGGAGACATGTGCACACACAAGGCTCAAATTGTCTTGTGGACCTTGAAGAAGCAATCAAGGTTAGTGAAGAAATTTTTGATGGTCGAGTCAAAGCCAATGGTGTTGAACAACAAGTCAAAATTGCAATGGATGCATATGCAAATGCACAAAAGGTGAGTGATTGATTGGAAAGTTCATTAGATTTGTGAAATAATAAAAGAATAAAAAACCACATCTTATGGTAAATCAATTGTTGCTCAAATTATTTTGTTCATACTCATAGCCAACCAATAGTGATTTCATTATTGTTTTTAATCATGGAAATTTCATGTGAATTTTATGACATTAGGCAGCTAATGATACTGAAGTAGCCAAGGTGATTGCTGAAGATTTTGCCAAGAAATACATCAATGCACAATTGGCAGAAACAGAAGGCAATAAAATGTTAGACGACATTAAGGATAATGCCCCAATTGCAAAGGAGCTTTTAAAGGAATGGTGTAAGGGACTTGTTGCAAACAAGTTGGATGAAGCTACAAAGGCTATCCATAATGTTAAAACCATTAGTAGCATGGTTGCAATTGCAACTACTCAAACTTTACAAGCAGCCATAGTTGCTCAAGTAATTAACTACCTCATGGAGTTTTGATCTTTAGACATGACATTTATATTTTTCATTAAGATATATAACAAAAATAAACACATTATGAAATTATCATTAATCAATGCCAAAAATTATATATTTAAAAAAAATTATATTTGTTCTATATTATTATATCATTTGTTGAAGTTCAATGTTCATCATTTGATGAGTTCAATTTGAAGGCTAATATGGGTTAGTTGGTAATAGGAAGCAGCAAATGCAACTGGGGCTGCAATTCATTGTAAAAAGAAAGCATGTGAAGCCGCTGACATTGCAAAACAAGTTGCAGAAAGGGCAACTCAAGCAAACCAAAAAGCTTTACTAGCATTGGAAGGTGCAATTGCTATTTTTCAGCCCAAGCCTCTTGATCAAGAATTGATTATTATGAAACCAGAGGAAATTGATGGGAAGAAAAAGGTTGTAGCCTTGGACAAAAAAGAAGAAATTCAAACTAAAAAGGCTGGCAAGCCAAACCCCAAGGAAGCAAAGGGTGTAGAGGTAATGTGTGTACACAACCATTTTTATAATCCCAACAATTGTGCTTTATTAAAAATCTACAACAACATATCCCTTTTATTTCAAACCCAACAACACTAGAAAAAACAACACTAAAAACCTATGTGCATTGAAAAAAACCAATCTTGACAATGGACATATATGATTTTTTGGTCTATGAAAAAAAAAAGTAATTTGTATGAACGATACACAAACATGGAAATCATTTACACGATTTTATTTCAATTTAAGGTATTTTTTGTTACATTGAAAGTAAATTTAATATTAAAAAATAAAATTAATGAAACAAAAAATTAAAAAATATTTTTCTATAAACAAGGCATTAAAATATTTATTTGGTATTTGAATTATAATTAAGGATTTTTTTTTCATAACATATTTATTGATAAAGAAAATTATACATAAAAATAGATATTGATATTCATCCTACTGATAAGTAACTAACAAAAGTATACACTCCAAATGTACTTGAGTGCCCAATAAACATAAAGAGTACCCCTTCCATGGTTGAATGCCCTCCACGTGATTGTATATTACAAGCATGTTATTATCAATGTATATGTATGTAGATATGAATACCTACATTTGAATTCCTTTTTCTAATAATTGGAAATTTCATTATGTTTTTATGAAGGTAACAAAAATTGCAACAATAGAACAAGTTGAAATAGTATCATCGCCAGTTGACATGAAGCCACCACCTTTAGAGGTTGAAGATGAGAAAAGAATTGCAGGTTTGTCGAATTTTCTTGCATTATGTAAATTTGTGATGGGTGGTGCATGTTGCACAATAAAAGAAACATTTTAAATAACAATGGTTTTTGTTTGTTGTTGTTGTTTGTTTTTTATAGAGTTGCTTCATAAACAATGGAATGAAATTGAAGCAAAATATATGAAATGTGTGCCACTCGTGTTTCAAAGGTTACGACATGAGCGTGAAGCCAATGTCAATTCCTTATTGGAGGTACTACTTTTTCTTTCGAGATTGGAATAACAATCATTTTCTTTTGAAGTTTTATCCATAAATTGCATCATCCCATTTTCAACATTTAAACATCCCACTACAACAAAATATGACTTGTCCTATGGCAAGAGAATACAATAACACATATTATACCAATAATAAAATATGATAAAACATGAGATTGTTTTATATATAGAAATGGATGAAACCACAAATTTTACCTCATATATGCGTATTATGAAGCATAGTTATTGGCTTATTCAACATGAATATGTGTCTTAAGGTAAACTTTCTTATGTGGTTCTTTCAATGCATTCTCACACATTGTGCTTTAATTGCATAGATCAAGTCAAACTTTGTGGAACAACTAATGCACAAAGGTGACAAACAAAAAATCTTTGACCAATTCCAAGTAAGGATCTACATTTAGACTCACCATTCAATTGAGAAATGTATGTTCTTAGATATTCATAGGATTTTCATATGCATGTATTGGAAATGCACTCTTGGGAGTTAATGAAATCAATGGGTAGTTATGGCCTAGCTCATTGCCATAAATTTGTAATGTAGGTGATGGTCCAAGCACTTTGTGAATGATTATCAAAAGGTTATGATTGCACTCAATGTCATGTTACCTTCAAATTGTTTGTTGTAGAAATTCCTTTACACTTTTATAGATACATATGCCAATTCACACACATAATGCTAATTAGCCTCATATACCAATATTCCCAAATATTTAGATTCTTGGGCATGTGAATAAAACCAAAAAAATTGCAATAGGAAAAATATGTATTATGTAGTGTGTTTTCTAACTCAATAATGGAAGGGTGTGAAATGTTTCCATAGACAACATACAACAACATGGATTACAAAATAATGCATGACAAAAAAAATAGACCAAAGTTGGAGAAGGATGGAGTAGCAATTGTAGCTACATTGCGAAAGCTTAGCATTGATCGCATGGAGGTTAACTATTCTATTTTCAATCTCATCATCATGCATTGACAAATTGTTTTTATATTGAATGGATGAATATTTTCATTTTGCAACATGCAAAATATACATGATAAGTTGCTAGACATATCCACATTCAATGGTGTAA
>Ga0116227_10012960_pt1 | contig 13337 bp, 7 predicted proteins | sample S1TSphgellanicum_FD_89693 | JGI IMG/M metagenome (GOLD analysis project Ga0116227, IMG submission 89693) | Host-associated microbial communities from peat moss isolated from Minnesota, USA - S1T2_Fb - Sphagnum magellanicum MG | ecosystem: Host-associated > Plants > Peat moss > Unclassified...
CTTGTGATGGTCATGTAAATCAAACTCCCCACTATGCGTCTATACATAGTGGTATCCTCCACAAGGTCTCCTTCATATGCACTTAACTTCACATTTTGCTCCAATGGAATTGAAATGGGTTTGAAACTCGTCATATTGCAAATTAACTTGGAATAAAAAATAACTAAAGAGGGATGAATGCAAGTACCTATCCCACAATTAAAATCCATAACTGCAGAGTCTAGTGGCGAGCAAACATTGATGAGAGCCTGCAATGTGATCACCTATAAAATGACGGATTGCCCTATTGGGCTCATCCCATTCTAGGGTGGAACAGGCCATACTAGGCCCATCCATCATATAGACCTCCCGTTCCCAATTCTTAGTTGGTACTTCCAATTTCTATTAGGATTTGAATTATTAGCCATTGGCAGTTGGAGTAGATAGAACAACAAATATTAGTTAGTGGTTATCAAGACTACCACATGAGATATCCCATGGGTAATAGGTGAAATTTTACAAGTTACAAGGTTCTCATCCTGATCACATTTTGCATACCCAACTTTTGAGAGAATTAGACGAAAACCCCAAACACACATTTCTAACTTAGTTCATACGCAAATGAGTCCCTTTTCTATTTCTATGTGTATTTTGAGGGATCTCCCCCAGCAGAAGAAATCTAGGCCATTATGCTGCAGGAGCTCCCCCAATTTTATATGTTCCCGTGTTCCCATGGAAATATTTCTTTTCTACGAAATGGGAAAGAAGCAAGGAAATAAAAACAGAGTTGTTTACATAAGGGGAGGTTCTCGTACTCATGTGTTCTCTTGAGGTCAGGAACACACTTGGGCTCACGCCCTTGGGTGCCCATCCCTCAGGAGAACGCACTCGTATGAGAACCTCCCTTCCAACATTATACTATATAGCCAAGACTTGGTTCTTAGATCCATCTTAAGAAGGTCCGTCCATCAGACAGACTTTTCTTTTTCCTCTTTGTGTGTCCAGTGCACAACTATAGCCTACTCGCAAATTCAAAAACACAGCAAGAAATCCTTCAGTCAAATAACCCTCTGACAACTGTTGCCGATCCGGAATCCGTGATATTATTAAATGTTACTTAGTGCACCAAGTTGTACACAAGAATGGCAAAGTCAAGTGGTTCAGAGCAATCATGCAGGGGGTACTCCTTAAGTAAAATTCCATGTCTGAAAGGGAAGAAAAGAAAAAACAAGTATGCATTTAGTAGAAAAACACTAAACATTGATTACCACTGCAACAAGTTCAGCAACCCAATATTTCCATATTTGAAGGGAGGAAAAAATAAAATGCAATTAGTACCCTTAAACAAGATGAATAAATAAATAAATAAATAAAGGAAGAACACCCGCCCAGGGAACAAGAGAAGAAAAAAGCAAGGACCAAAGTCCAAAGAAAAGACAACATCGAAAGCTCAAAATGCACAATGGGGATTAGTACACTAAAACAAGGGATTGCCATTGCAAAAAGTTCCATTACCTACCCAATTGTCAGATTTTTGTCTTAAAAGCTCTCACTATCATAGTCCCTTGATAGTTTTGACACATGCCTGTTGAATAATTAATTAATTTTGACAGTTGATTTCCACACTTAAAACATTCTTGAAGATTCCATATTTTCCTTCACACAAAAAAATTAATTAAAAAAATTTGGATGAAAATTTCAACATTTCTGAAAATAATATAATTAGTGTTGAAGCTGAAAACTAGTGGGTATTTAAAAGCACAGAATTGGACTCAAAACAGAATGCAGAATTAAAAAAAAAAATGCTGGCTAAATTTCTACCTTCAAAACAAAAGGAGAATATTCTTCATGTTTCTTAAGAACACAGTTTTTAGGCTTTGGTGCAGTTTTTGCCAATTTTTTCTTATGGTTTTGACAGTTTTTAAAAAACCTGAATCAAATGCTAAATCCTTTTTGGGATGCTGACTAATGTTTTATATCAGAAAAATGAGAAAAGAAAGTCATTTAAAATTTTTAATTTCTCTATATCTTTGCCACATTATATGTGATTTATAAAGAAATGTCCGCATCTGAGGCAAACAGGGGTTTTTTTCTTTCCATTTTGTGAGATCAAAAATTTGTGGAGTCCCACCCACCAAAAAAGAAAAATTAGTCAAATTTACACTAGAAGAACATAATCTTCCCTAATTTTCCCAAAATTTTGTTCCAAAAAAGTGACAAAATTGGTCTAAAAGAAATTCACTGGAGGCAAGCTACGCAAATCAATGGTTCACTCATCAAAACCTATATTACAATTTGTGAAGAAAAGAAAAGGAAAAAGAAAAGAAAAGAAAAGAAAAGAAAAAAGACTGATCATTTCATCCAAGCTTCCAGGCCAGTGTTGGGCAGTTATTAGACATAGGAACATAGACCCGGCGGTTATGAAAGCGCAATTTTCATGAACTTACGGTTTTCATGTACAATTTTCTTAGAATCATAGTTGTGAATTTAGGACTGTACATGAAAACTGCAGTTTCTTTAAGGTTTTTGAATTAACTGGGACCGACAATTCTTTGATTCTGATTATTTTTTCAAAGTATAGCAACCTGATGGTTCTCTGATTCTAAAATATTTGTTGAAAGCCCAAACCGGGCGGTTCTTTGAAAATTCAAATGACCGCACAACACTCTTCCAGACCTCTAGGGCCTCTGTGTGGTTGTAACCAAACGCTTAGCAACCTATGAACGGTCAACGGTGGTAAGAATCTGAAGACGGTAAACCACCTACTGCAAGGACGCGGAGCAGAGAGGCAGGCAGACAGGGCGGTGCCGTCGCGCGCTCGCTCGTTTCATTGCGTCGTGCGCTTTGTTCTGCGCATTTTGCGGTTTTTCTTGTAGCAGCTTGTTTTTTCGCAGGCTTTTGTGTGTTTGTGTTGATTGTTCTTTTGTTTCGGATGTGTGTTTGATAAGAAGCTGCTTCAAAAGATCTTTCTGGCAATGTATTTTTGAGTGCGCATTGTGCCTTTTTGCAGGTGCTTTGCAGTGGTTTTAGCAGGTCTGTTGTCTGTTGATCCGACGTTTTCAGTTGCTAGTAGTTTGCCTTTCTTGTAGGTTCTCTGAAGAGAAGAAGGAAAAAATGGCGTACTACGATGATCAGAGCGAAGATTACCTCTTCAAGGTCGTACTCATCGGTGACTCTGCGGTGGGGAAATCAAATCTGCTCTCTAGATACGCGCGCAACGAGTTCAACAACAACTCCAAGGCTACCATCGGCGTGGAGTTTCAGACGCAGAGCATGGAGATTGAAGGAAAGGAAGTCAAGGCGCAGATCTGGGATACGGCAGGTCAAGAGAGGTTCCGTGCTGTGACTTCCGCGTATTACAGAGGCGCGGTCGGAGCTCTTATCGTGTATGACATCAGCCGGCGAGGTACATTCGAGAACGTAGGTCGCTGGCTCGAAGAACTCAAAGGTATATTTCATCTCTCTCTCTCTCTCTCTCTCTCTCTCTCTCTCATATCGTCTCTTCCTGCGGTCGTAAGGATTATCTTTGCGGCTGCACCGAGCGCATCGCATTCCTGTATTCTACAAGGAAGAGCGATCTCTCATCTCCACAAATATTCCACTTGCATTTCCATCTCTACTAGAGACAAGGTTCCACTGGATGGAACCTAGTAGCAGAGCCTAAACATGCTTGGATTCTGCAAACAAAGCCGAACTTTGTGTCTCCAAGCAGAGGTGGCGACATTGTGTTCCTACACAAAGATTTTCCTGTTCATCTTTGGTCTAAAGCAAAGCTGGAGTGCTGATGCTCACTGTGCTCGTTGTTTTTTCAGTATGGGCAACTAACTTGTGCTGAAGTGATTCTAGAAGATCTTGCTACAATTGCAAGATTTCATCTTTGATTAAAGCAAAACTGTAATGCTGCTGCTCACTATGCTCATTGTTTTTCTGTGTGGATGACTAACTTTTGCTGAAGAGATTCTGCTGGAAGATCTTGCTACAATTGCAATATTTCTTTCATCAATGGAAGCTTGCATACCTAGTTTTTGGACACAAAATCTCAGTGGAATGTTGACACTCTTGTGACATCAATTGAAAATGTTCAATGCATCTCATAAGATCACAATGTGTCTGGCTGAATCAATTGATGAGAATTCACAGGGAAGATTGGTTCAGAGTCTCAAGTACAAAGTCAGGAGACCTGGATGAGTAATCAGCCCTTTAGTTCTTGTCTCACTGAACTAAAAGCGTGAACACATATTCTCTTTGTTCATCATCATCCAGCCAAGTTGGTGTGAAGACCAATCTGTTTGAGATGTAGGAGGAAATTCAAGTCTGGAAAGAATGTTTAAGTAAGGCTCCATAGAGGAGATGATGAGGGATTTTGGAGCTTATAGAGAGTTGAAACAGAGGGATGCATTTGTACAAGAAGACTAATATGATGATTGACCTCCAGTTGTGACATCAGTGAAAGGATGTTCAACTTCATGTTTTGAAACACTAGCATTGCATCAGGAAACCTTAAGAAAGTGAGGGGACGCAGGAAGAATTATCATTGGATTCTTGTTCAGATGATTGCTGATGAGAGAGTACCTGAGGCAAGAAAAAGTCCGGATCACTTTACACTTAATTCTGTTGAGTTCTTGTGGCTCAGTAACCTGTCCAATTTTGTGACTAGCTCTTCAGCAAGGGGATCATCATGCCAATGATGGTGACTGAGGAAAATGCATCCAAGGAAACAGACTTGAGCCTCTGTCTTCTGAGATCAGGAAATTGTTTCCATTAAACTCTTGTACAAGCATACTGAAAAATTCCTTTCCTGTTGGTTTTGCAGTGCATTCAGACTCAAGTGTGGTTGTAATGCTTGTGGGAAACAAGAGCGACCTTGCTCATGTCAGGGAGGTTACAGTTGAAGAGGGTACAGCTCTTGCAGAGCAACATAATATGTCATTTATAGAGACATCAGCGCTGGAGTCTGTGAATGTGATCAATGCTTTCCAAACAGTACTAAGGGAGATCCACAAAATTGTTAGTCGAAAGGCTCTTGCACCAGATGCCACTAAGGATAATACAGTATTGAGTAGTGGACACAAACTGGCTGGAAGTGATGAGATGACACCAAGGCGAGGTGGATGCTGCTCCATGGTCTAAATCAAGGCCTCCACATAAGGTTTCTTTAGCAATGCCCTTGTTTCTGCATCACCAAAATTGCTGTTTAGAGTCTTACTGAATTCAACATGAAGGCATTCACATTTCAGAAGTAGTCATCAGGCTGGCATCACAGCCTTAATACACACATATTTATTTGTACAAAGGTACTTAACCAGGCCAGCCTTTGGTGTGTTTATCTAGTTTTTGCATTAGAGCTTAGCACACTTTCAGTTTGGTTCTACAGATTGAATACAGTTTGGGTACAGAGTAGATTATCATGGTTTTCTCCTACTGTGGGAATGAGCAACAGATGGACTCTTTTGGTTCAACAAAAATTTGTTTCTCAGAGAATTCTCAGATGCAATGGTTAGAACTGTCTGACCATTCTTCCAACTGTCATCTCTCTTGAGTGAACCTTGGCAGCAGATGACAAATATGTCACATTGCTTAGTGCTTTGTTCATGAAGTGCCTCCTCAATTTCAACAAGTTGATATCAAAGATGATAAGCAGTTCCTCTTGAAGTGATATCACTGGATATGCTGGGAGTGAAATATTAGCTTGTATTTGTACCTGCCAAACTCTCACCTCATGAGCACAATTGATATGAAGGAAATCAGCACTGTTGACAGAGGTTCAAGGTGAGGGACTGGACCCCAAGGTCAGGTTCCTGCTTTTCACCTCAAGTCTTGAGCAGCCTCGGAAAAATCATATCTCATACTGGTGTGATTCTGGACCTATCTTTCTTCAGTTTCCGCTGCATGATGCCAAATTTGTCAGTATAGATCTCTTCAGTAGTTCATGCAATCAAATTTTCCTTACTCCACATTGGAGCAGGGAAGAGATATGTGACATACTTTTCTCAAAAATGGGTAGTTGCTAAATATTTTTCTCCAAAATGAGTAGGTGCTAAATGGGTGCACTTTTCCTTCCAATTTTTGTGTGTTGCGATACTTTTTCTCACCCCTGGACATTCTTTCATTTAACCTTAGTCACAGAGTGAAGTTTTAGTTCTTCCCTGTCTATGGTAAAAGTACAAGAAGGTGCAGCAAAGAGTTTCTGCTTAGTTGGACATGCTGTTGTTGTGAATCATTGGTCAATGTTATTTCGAAATATGATGTACCCAGGAAGTAGGAGTGCATAAAAAGCCACTCATGTATAAACTACAAGAAGTTTGCTAACCAATCTGTGTACTGTTGTGGCAGTGTTGTGGTACACTCAGAAGAAAAACATAAATAACACAATCCCTGCATGCACCAAAACACAGATGCAACAGTACACACTAAGATTGGTGAGAAATTTTTCTTAATCTATCTTCACCAGCTCATCCATCTGACAGAGTCCAGCAGAAGAAAATGCTCTGGGTGAGTTATCAGAGTTCATTAGTAAAGGTCTCACAAGAAACAAGAGACTTACCTGACACAACTCTACAGTGTCCCATTTTGCACTAATTTCAGGGGCATGGCACTCCTGACATCATAACATTTTTGACAGAATTCTGGATTTGCATTCAATAAAAGTTTCCTGAGTGCTGCCCTACAAAGAGGTTGAAGAATACCAACAAAGTCAGAGCTGTAAGCTGCTTTCTACAGAATGGTATTCTTGATTACCTTCAATGATCAAGGAAAACAGAAAATTCTATGACCTCCATCTGATGATGCTCATATGCAATCAAGGTCTTTTAAGCCTTTTTGTGACAGGTGGGGTGATTGAAGGTTAAGCAGACTCAAAGACATGTGCCTGAACTTGTACCCATTGATGAACCAAAGGAATGAAATTGTCAACACAATTCTTGACAGCGTTTGGACTGGCTCTGTCATAACAACTCAGGGATCTGCAAAAAAAACTCATCAATCATACAGCCCCACCCAGGAGTGTAAATAACAAGAGGTTCTGCAGAATGTTCTGATATCTTTTCCAACTCAGACTACCACCTCTGCTACTGGATTCTCAAACTTATTTGTAAAAGATATAGGAAGATTTCAAATAGGGTGTTTGAGAGAAGGGGCACATACATTAATTGGCATCTCATCAATCACAACACCACAACCCTCCTCAAGCTTGCACAATGTAGCCACTTCAGCGCCTACAACAACATTTATGACAATTCCCCCTAAAAAAACACAAATATAGAGATGATGAGCCACACATGGTCATGAATAAATAAGCCCTATAGTGAAACAATGGACCAGGCAATATTTTCCTTGGTATATACCATTTTTCATGAGGCAGAGAATGGACAATTCCAGACAGATTGGTAAGATAAAAACTGGGCATTGAATTATTGTTGTAGAACCAAGACGCAAAATGGCCTCACCCCAAACACCACCAACATGTGCACCTCCATTAGTTCCACTGCCACTAGACAACCCTGGCTGAGATATTGTGCTTGTCCCTACAGTAGCCCTCCCTGCTGTCATCCCCATGACAGGTGCAGCAGCTAAACATGCTGCCATCCTTCTCATGTAAGCTTCCTGCCATACCAATTACTTGATCACTACACATATCTGTAGCTGTAGCACCTCAGATCAGAGGAACCCACCAATAAGCATTTCTTTCCTGTACACAGAGGCAAGACAGATGTGGGGTACAAATTCCCAAATTCTTGATAGCCAAGAACCATCTGAAACATTTAACATTATACAATGAAGGATGAACCATGCGGAGCAGAAGAAGTAATTCACCTTCTTGGCAGGCAGGTCATAGTGGATAAGGACTCGAGCACCAAGAGGTGCTTCCCCAAGGGCTGCAGATGGAAGGCATGCATCAGTGGTCATGAGGAGACCTGATTGCCGCTGCTGTCTATCATCCACACAGTTGCTTCCTGATGGGAGGGTATTGCCTTCACAAGAACCACGAGTCCAGTCTGCAACCACCTGGCGGAAGTTGTCAAGTGCTGCTATCCGCTCACTCTGTGCCTGATCACTATGCTACCATCCCACGTCATATACCTGTTAAAAAGGGTGCCAGATATCTTGCTGCAATCTCCCTCTATACAGTCTGGAAATTGACATGATGATGAACTGATCTCTGCTAATCTTTTCAGAGCAATATGTTTGTGCTGCTGGCCAGATATATACAGTAGCATGCAAGCTTGTAATCAACAGAAAAAGAACCATCTCTGCAGTATCAGTTGAAGTAATTGTGAGAGGAACAATGACAACACAACACCAGCTCCCAACAGTACCCTGCATAGATGTTGTATACAAGTGATAGCAACAAGCAAGATTGAGAAATTGTCTGCAGATGAATATGCACATAGCACTTCTTCCTCACTCCAATAGGAACTTTCTTCAAACACATTATGTCCTCCAAACTCATCCCACAGCTGACCGTAATAAAGGGTCAGGTTCACTGGGTAGTGGGAGAGAAAAGACTCTGGGTTTAGTGTTTATGGGTATATACCAGAACAGAGAGGGAGAGAAAGACCCTAGGTTTAGGTTTATGGGTTGTATTACCAGAACAGAGAGGGAGAGAAAGACTCTGGTTTTAGGTTTATGGGTTGTATTACCAGAACAGAGAGGGAGAGAAAGACTCTGGATCTAGGGTTTATGGGTTGTATTACCAGAACGAAGAGGGAGAGAAAGACTCTGGGTTTAGGGTCTATGGGATGTATTACCAGAACAGAGAGAGAGAACTCCTGGGAGGCCGAGACAGTCGACCAAACTGCGTCTAAGCTGTCCCGCGAACTGCAGCAAACTGCTACCGGTAAGCTAGCTCTGCGACCCAACATTGTCAACAAGTCCACCAAAGTTCCCTGCCATAGCCAAAAACTTTTTTCATCAGCGAGGCAAGGCTACTCCCACCCAATTGCACTTCAATACATAGCATTCCGAGTGTTTACACAGCAGGTGCTGAAAAGTTAGAAAACTCAGAATCGCTCAAGAAAATGAGTAGAAACTGCAGGAAAATATATGCAGAAGATGGAGAAAGGTCGATTTGGTGAGGGAAATGAAGACGGGAACCATTTTGAAATGCTGACGATCCACTGCAATGTAATATTGTCGCAATGCCTCCTCTTCATGATGCCTAAGTGAACAAAAAAAACTCAATACAGATGAGACAAAACAGAGCTCGAGACGCAATTCCTCCGAGAAATCGGTGAAGGGATTGACCACGCCTCAGTACAACTAAGAAAACTAAAGCCACAATAACATCTGCGAGTCAACAAAGAAAAACACAGAAAAAAGGGGCTTTTGAAGTTGTGTTTTGCAAGACCTGCTGCTTGTGGCGCCGGGCATTTCAGCTGGAGCAGCGGCAGCAATGGCATAAGGTGCATCCCCTGTGACGGTGCCCGTGCCCATATCCAAATTCTAAGCTCGGACTTCGTCGAGATTCTGGTGGAATCTGTCGAGATCCCTTGGTGGATGCCGATATTTTACAGCACCATCGATGGGTACCACGAACATATGTCGAAGAAACAGAAATTGCTACAGATTTTGCAACAGATTTCCCTATACTTTCTTAAATGCCAGAGTCTGCAGTAAGTAGGATTTAGGGTTCACGGTGTAGGGTTCAAGGTACAGTGTGTAGTGTTTATGGTTTAAGGTATAGGGTTTAACATACAGTGGTAGCGTTTAAGGTACCGTGTGTAGAGTTTAGGGCTTAAGGTTCAGGGTTCTAACCTACATTGTGTAGGGTTTAAGGTACAGTTGTAGAGTGCCTAGAGTTTAGGTTGAACCTGTAAAGTTCCCCAGTAGTGTGTAGGATTTAAGGTCCAGTCTTCCGGGTTCAGGGTTTGTGGTACAAGATGTCAATCATCCTACCAGGCTTCAATTTTAGGGCTATGGAGGATTTTGTTATTTTTTCATTGGCTCTGGTCCTTAATGGAGAGACTATGTTGTAGTTTTCATTTGGACCCATGTTTTGAGGAATGTTCATTGTGTTACTGTGAATAGTGAATTCAATTTTTTGGGAACTTTTGATGGGAACATTTTCTATTTTAACTATTGTTGCCAGTTTAATCTTCCCACACAGGGGGTAGAGTCAATATGGTCCATTTGATTATATCACAATCTCAATCCTGTGACAAGATTTTGCACAACCAGACTTTATTGTTCAAAATTTCCGTCCTAATGCAATTAGGACACATGATAATATGACAATCAAGAACCCCAATTTGTCATAATAGAAAGGTAATAAATGTTAAAAATTGATGGGATCCACACCATAATTCATCCATTTGTAAGTGGGAATCTTTTAAGAACTCTAATTTAAAAAAGAACTTAGGAAACACTTAAAGATAACAAGAAATATTTTAGGGCTCCAAGTTGCCCTTGCGAGTAACTTCACTAATTCTATGTGGTATATGTTGTTCTTGCTTCCAGCTTGTACTATTGCGCATGGTTGTTGGTGCTTCTGGCACTAAGGTGAGAAGGCTTCATTGTGGTTGCATTTATTTCATCGATTTCATTTCAATGAATGTTTTATGGGTGATTTTGCTTCACGATTATTCTTTTAATAAAATGATCTTCATGTATATTTCAACACTATGGAAGCAAGTAGCAAACAAAAAGGACTAATTTGATAGTGGAGGAGAATAAAGAATTATTCTCAATTTGTAAGGCTCATCCTTCATGGACCTAACAAGCTATTGCTAATTAGTTCAAATAAATATTTTGCTAACAACTAAGAACAAATATTGATTATCAAATCCTTGACAATTATAAATAAAAATAAAAATAACAACCAATTGGTTGCAAAAGTAGTTTTAAGAGTCAAGGAAGCATAATTCCCATAGCTTGACACTATTTTCCTGACATGGTTCAAGCAAGTACATTATTAAAATTTTGATATTTGATTTGATAAAATTCAACATGATTATTACATAAGGTTTTATTATTTATAAATTATTAGGCCAATATAAATTTTCATAAAAAATTTAATTTCAAATTTTGAAATAATAGCCATGAAAAGGACTAATATTTTGAGATTAATTTGACCTTTTGATTGATGTAATCAATGTGATCGCTAGATTTTGTTTGAAAAATCAATTGTTAGTTATCTTTTGCTACCTTGAGGAATTTGATCATGGTTTAGATTTTTGCCCTAATTTCATTTTTGCATTTTTTGTAACTTTCAATGCAATGGACCAACCAAACTATCTTAAACTATCTTTTTTATTTTTTGTTTCAATGTTCCCAATATGTATGGAATAAGAATAGGGCTTTGACAAATGAGATGTTAATGAGAAAAGCCATAGTCCTTCATGGATTATTTTTTATCAACTTGCAAATGATCCCAACAAAGTTTTAAAATACAAGAGTTTGAAGATCTCAAATGGTTGCTTGGACAAATTTAAAAAGAGATACAAGATTGGAAGGTATAGCACTTGCTACATTTGTTTTCATTATATATTTTTTATGATGATGATTTCATCTCACTTTGTGATAATTTTTATGAATCATATTTTTGTCTTTACATATTAAAGTTGAAAGTCTATTTACATGATGAAAGTGAAGATGCTTATGGTAGTGGAGTTTTCAAAGATTATCTATCACTAATTGGAAGTAATCAATCAACTTCCAATATTTGTGAGAGTTACTAACCTAATGATATTTACAATATGGATTAGATAGGTTTGTTTTATATAACACAACCAAGTAAAACTTTTGAGCAAGGGAGGGTAAAGGATTAAAATATCCAAAAATATAGGTTCACTTTGACTCTTATTATGAATACCATTAGGTCTAAACAAACTCAAGTTACTTACTTAAATGGTGTACAAATTTAAAAAACAATGTTGTTTTGAAAAATGACAACTAAATGAATATGTTTGGTGATATTCAAATGTTACATACATTGATAAAGGAGGACACATTTCTAAATATTGGATTATTTGACTTAACAATCACTTTAAGAGACAAAATAAAAAGATAATCATTATTATGGTCAACACATCTTCACATAATATTTAGTTAGTCCCATAATTCCACAATGTCATATATCTTTGAACAACATCCCATTGCTTTCCTTTCCACCTAATGTGACAAGTATTGTACAACTTTTAGATTAAAACATCATTTAAGATGTAATACAGACATTAAGTTTTAGAGTAGGTTTTATCATAGCATGAAGAAAATGTTCTTTTGGATTTAAATAAAATTGTGCCCAACATCAAGTAAGAAATTTTACGGTGCCACAAGGTGTGGCAAAAAAATGGATCTGTAGATTAAGGTATTTTAACGTAATTCCATGCCCTGTAAACCCCCCCCATTTTCATGATTTTTTACACATTATATGTGTAAACTTCAATGGCTTTTGATAAGCACTATATAATTATGAAAGATATTTACATTTAAATATAACAATTAGGTGTTAATTACGGATTATATATTTATTGGTGATTATATCGTACAAACTAAATGGCTAATTTATATTTTCCATCACACCATAACTTTATTTCAAGTCTTGATACCATAATACCAAGGTGGCTTTAACACATGTCTACCAAATAATTGATTAATTTTAAAAATTAAATTTCAAATAAGATATTCAAGTATATTCCAAAATATTTTTCATTTTCCTTAACATTTTCTTTGATAAATATAGTTTCTAAAAAATTCAACATTTAAAAAAATGATTTAATTTGTGATGAAGCACCCAAGGTATTATAATGTTAGAGAGAGGTGGTGGCATTACTAGGTGCCAAACTTTCTACAACATGTTCAACATCTATTGGTTGTACATTACATTAAGTTTGGAAATGTGAAATATTTAACTAAACATTTGTGCAACACAAGTTATTCATGTAAACAACTAAAATGGAAAATAAGTTTAACAAGTTTAGTTATTAGCATTAATCTACACATTAATCAATCCACAAGTTAGATCTAAAATAAAATGATTTACCATCAATGTTCAAGAACTCAAATTTAATTCAAAATAAATCCAAAAAATGAGTTGTAAAATGTAGATTGTTTATTGCGTTTTTATTTTTTGTACCATGTTATTTTTCATAATATTTTAAAGAAATTCTTAAGTAAAATATAAAGCATTCTTATCCACGTGGAAATAAGGTAGGATACTTTAGTTATAATACTTGGAGGATGTTGTAAATTTACCAAGTTAACATGGAAAGTAGACAAGTTTGCTATTGATGATGAAAGAGAACATAATAATATAGAAAGAATTAGACGAGCTTGCAAATTTAATTGAAAATTGAATCTTGGGGATGAAAAGATGGCAATAGCAAAATATAGATGCTTGAATGGTACAAGAAGAAATTTTA
>Ga0116227_10012961_pt1 | contig 13336 bp, 9 predicted proteins | sample S1TSphgellanicum_FD_89693 | JGI IMG/M metagenome (GOLD analysis project Ga0116227, IMG submission 89693) | Host-associated microbial communities from peat moss isolated from Minnesota, USA - S1T2_Fb - Sphagnum magellanicum MG | ecosystem: Host-associated > Plants > Peat moss > Unclassified...
GGGTACACACGTATGGAATGGCAGAGTATCTTTGGACATCTCTCTTCTGTATGATGTCCCAAAACGTAGGCCTGTGGACAACAGCAAGCAAGCTTACAAGATGTAAGTAAACAATATACAACACATTGAATACGAATGCAGCTGAGTTCACGTGTTGTCGCCAATCTGTCTAGTATCTATGCAGATGATGCAGTAAATTGTTCTCTTTATGAATTCCTTCATACATTGTAGATATAGATAAACTATGCCAGTTCCGTTTGACAAGATTGTTGGAACACAATGCATTAAACAAAAGAAAAAATAATTTTCATGTTATAAGATGAAAAATGTAACAGCTGACAGGAAAAGGTAGAGAAATTTTCAGGCGATGGCAAGAATGCTATGCTGTTATAATTATCACGTATGTGATCGGAGGGTCAAGATAGCTGGCAGAGTACACACTCACATGGGTGATGCGAACAGGCACATTGAAATGATGTTACCTAAACATACATGACGACAACATAGAAACATGCCCACAATTTTAAAAACTGCTTTGGAGCCCATACCAAAAATCCTAGCTCATATAATCAAAAGATAGAGAAAATGATCGCTGTATAAATACACAGGAAATGCGTCCTTGATAACCAGAACTCAATCCAGACGTCCAACAACATCATTCATTCTGCAACGTCAATAGTTAGGTTCCAATAACTGCATGCAATTAGAACTGCCTCTTATACGGACTTTGCCACTATTCCGAACGTACAGTTAGTCAGACTTTTTATTTATTGGTCCCCTACTCTTATATCGCGTGCTGAATGATCAGCACGTCCATATTGGAGGACCCATGACTGTTTGGGATTTGGAAGCTCGAATCGGAACTTAATATTATCCACCGCTTGGATTAAGTTCCGATTTCGTCTTCCGAATCTCAAATGGGCGTGGTTGGAACAGTTATCATCAGCTGCTGCTGCTGCACAGGGGACTCCTCTATTATAATATCTTTAAGAATGGATAGCTGGAGGCGGGAATCGAGAAACTGGCGTGGTGGTAGCGGAGAGAGATTATACCAATGATTCCCAGCATGAGCTTGAAATTGATGGCCATTGTTATCGACGGGCTTTGCAAATGACCTCGAACAAAGAGATCCAGAGAATCTTGGAGATAAAGGAGGACGGTGATGAAATTATAGAACACCTCACACACTCACTCACTGGAAATCTATGGTAGATGGGAATTACAGACCAACACAAGCACAAGCACTAGCGAGAAGACTGGACGAATACAGAGACGGACTTTGCAAATGACCTCAAACAAAGATACAGAGAGAGACTTGGAGATAAAGGACGACGGTGATGAAATTATACAACACCTCACACACTCATTGGAAATCTATGATGGATGGGAATCACAGACCAACGCAAGCACAAGCACTAGCGAGAAGACTGGACTAATACTGGGCTAGCGAGAGTGCGCAATTTGTAGGCGCGGGAGGCCGCGGACAAATTGAACTACAAAATAGTAACCCTCACCTCATTGTCAAATGGACAGCTTCAATTGTTCTGTTTGGGCAAAACTTCTTCCATGCTTATCCCGGTCACTCTCCTACTAGTCCTTTTGAGACGTACCTACTGTCATGTACATGGCAAAGAATCGTGAAACACTTTGCAATGATATACGTCTTAGCAAAGCTTTTTCGGTGAGCAACACCACACAATAACAGTCTGTCTGAAGATGGCAGAGCAGATGGGGACTAGTTGCTTAAGTTTCATTTCATTGTCACTAAGAAATAGCTGAGCTCTCATCAATGGTGATTCAAGACCACATCTGGGCAAATTATGTGCTGACAAGAGAGAGGGTCATAGTCCCGCTAGGTAACTTAAAGTACAGCAAGGTTTCCCCCTTTGTATTTGAAAGCAACTCCCCGCATGGAAGATGTATATCCAATAGACCTCCTTCCACCTGCATTCACCTTGCACGTAAATAATCTTGTCCGTTACTTTACGCACTTGAAGGCGAGCTCCGCTCCCACCAGCCTCTCCTTCAATTTCAGGCATACACCAGTATTGGGCGGGAATCAAAAATTGCATCAAACCCTCCCACTGGGTTATCCTTGAGTGGTTCTTAAGGTTCATCACCACAGTTGTCAAAGAATCAAAGTGCCAGTTTGATGTATATAGCCACAGATTTCAAGAGATTTCAAAAAAGTAAAAAAATCACCTACAAAATGGCTCGTTCTTTCATGCCAAGTCTGACGAGAAATTGGTTATTTGAACATCTGACCTTTAAAATCCAGCATTTGGTCAGGTGTCAATCGACACTGGCAAACTTGGAGAAAACGAAAAAAAGAAATTCATGGCAAATTTGGAAAATACCTTTGTAGGATGAGGAATAGAATTTCATGATTCATTTGAGCAAAAGGGCATAGCAAAGTCCATTTGCAGATTATGAAATTCCAATCTACTTATCCTAGTCAGAGAAGTGTTATGTGAAATGTTCCAAGGACATGCTTATCCTTAGTTCCTTTTGGAAGATATATGTGATTTTATCATGGAAAATGTATACCTAAAAAAATTTGTAATTGTCCAGTGAGATTGTGAAGCCTTTCTCCTTTAGAATGCACATTGGCTTGAATATGCTTGAATCGCAAGCGACACCATGACCCATTGGTTGGCTAAGCTGAGTTGAGATATTTCCTTGCATGTGGAGATTAACAAATCAGCATCTGATCTCGAATGTTCAGATTTGTATTGTGTGATAGTCATTGGAGAAGCTTTCCTAAAACTTATCTCCTTGCAAAGTGTTTCACGATTGTTTATGTGTCAAAAGAGTGACTAGAGGGAGAGTGACCAGGTTCAGCATACAGAAGAAGTTTTGCACATGTAGCAATTGAGCTTGTCCATATCACCACGTTATAACATCAATTTCTCATTACTGTTGTCACAGCACGCAGACAATACCCAAATTATTAAATTCTCTCTTGTGATGTATATGCATATTTCAACTTTGGTAATATTTACAACATGGATAGTTCCTTGAAGTTATAAACAAAAAATCTAGTCCATTAATGAATTAAGGTGTAATTCCAGAAGGCACTCCATAGCCATATGGTTAGTAGCAATAAGCATAGATTTAGTACTAGAAATTATCACATAATAATACACATGAAATAGATCACAGGTCTCTGAGAACTTTAGTTTGTTTAGATTTAGTTTAAAGTCTGAATCAATGAAGCTAGACCATTGTGGTTCAATTAGCTAGTTAATAATTAGTATTTTGTTAAGACTCTACTAGAGGAAAATCAATCCGAACCCACACCCCACTGCCCTAAGTTAGAACACAAAAGATGGGCTCCCCACAACCCACCCTTCCCTTAATTTAATCCCTTTCCAAATCTAAATTAGGTGAATGTGTCCACCTTAGCCAGCAAAGTATATCAGTACAGGAATGAAAAACACAACCAGCAAAGTTATCATCCAAGCCCCCATGTTCGTCATGTCCAAGTTCTCTAGGTCGTGTGCAAGCCAGCAACCCAATGTGCTTATAAAATGCAGACTCTCATTCAAACCCAATGTCCCTTGCAGCTTGCTACACTTTGTTCTGCTTTTGCAATTTTTTGTAATTCACAACTACCATAGATTTCCAGTAATTATGTGTGTTTTTGTGTTCTAGTAAAAGTTGTTCCTTATTTAGGGTTCCATCTCCTCTTGGTCAGCTGAGTATGCATGAGCTACTACCACCAGCAGAATCCAAGAGAGATTGCAAGGGGAACATTAGACAAATCAAGGGAGTGGGAGATGGAATTATGACGAGCTGGGTTTGACGTTTAACTTACCTCACTGTATCACATTGTTTCAAGTTTGTTTTAAGTTTCTGATCACGTAGCAGCCTAATTAGTTGCTGTGGTTCATCATGGTGCTTGTTTCCTATCCCTTTGTTTGAGGCCAGTCGCATTAAAGTCCATTGGCAACAATGGCTATCAACTTGAAGCTCATCCAAGTTTTTCATTGGGGGTGAAAACTCTTTAAGGTGTACCAGCCAGGATGAAAAGGAGGGTCTCCTTTCCTTAGTCCTGTTTTGAATAAATTCCCTGATTGAATGGATATGGACCATTGATTTGAATCAATCAAGCCTAGTAAATTGAACCAGGCACGCGCACAAATTTGAACTTACCAAAGTTTGCGCACACTTTGCCTTCATGTTCATCTAGGTCTGCTATAGTCTACTACCCTAAACCCTAATCACCTTCCACTTTGTGTTTGTTGGGTTTTGTTCCACACCATAGCCTTAGCTTACCATCATTGTTGGTATGTCATCTTGGTCAATCTTTCCAACTTCTCCACACCACAACTTTTTGTGATCTTTGTGCATGCATGAGTGACTTGCTTAGGTTCTATGAAGAAGAACTTTCAAAATGCATTAGAAAGGAGTTTGATTAGACTATAAAGAGGTTAGAGCGGCTTCAACAATTAGACAAATGGAGTGTGAGCTATTGGGAGCACAAATAGGACTTGTATGTAAACCTAGAGCAGTACCCATCACCACCATATTTTCTAGAGAAGTTTAGTGGGTTAGTTGACTCTGGTGCACGTAGCCTTTTTAGCAATGAAAAAACAAGCAACAGTGTTTGCACTTCACAAAAGATCAATGTGAGAGGATTTAGGGAAGGTCAAATTTTGACATGGAGCATTGCAAGTTTCAACATTTTGCAAGCAATAGGCCTTTCATTTCCTAGTGTGCCCAATGTTTACAAGTCCTTCCTATATCCAATAGAACCTAGTCCTAAATGATTTGAAGAGTTTCTTGAAGGAGGTATTTCTTAGTTCCTTTACTACCATTGACTAGGGATTTTAGTAGCAAGAAGGTGTTTATTGTGATCACAATACGAAGAACGAATTGCTCTTGATTCTTTTCCTTTTCATTTGTCTAATAAATTCATATTTTTAGGTAGTATTGTTCTTGAAGGGTATATTTGTGCATACAATTATGGTCATAACATAATTCGAAATCTTTGCACACATTGGTGCTAAGACAAAAAAATTCTTTCAAAGACAAATTGTCTGTTTATTTGTGGTTGAAAAAGGAGACCTACTAGTTTTTTTTGGTGGAAGGTGTGTATAACTACGGCTCACTAATTCTTCTCAACACACATAGAATCATACAAATCTAGGTGGGTTTGCTTTAACTTTGTGGAGCTCAATCCTACATTTGATATTATTCACCTTGTTTTAGGGTTTTGAAAGATCAATTTGTTTGCAAAAAATCTCTTACCTTTCTTGCATTATTTTTTTTAATTTTCGGAAACTATTGGTTACAAGTTCCTTGTATTTGCACTAACAAGGTTGTTGGTGGTCTTGTTACAAGTTTAAGGTTTAGGGTTATCTGTTTGGCCAAGATGGTTTCAGACTCCTTTGGAGCTTGCAAGAAGCTCAAAAAGAAAGATGTAAACTATGGCGATCGTGATATTACATATTGGACTATGGTCATGAAATTGCCTAGATTTGGAATACAACCTAAAAAACTAGTTGAAGATGGGCATATCACATTCGATAAGGTTGTAGTTATGTTTGGCCCTAAAAAAGCCAATGGCTACAGATCAAACAACCCTGATTTCAATCCTGAGGTGAAGATACAAGTTGAAGAATTGTATTCCAAATTTTACTCTGCTAATGAAAAATCACAAACAATGAATTTGGACACAAACTATATTGGGGGATTATGGCAAAATGAAAGGTTGTACCTATGAACTAGGCCTCTCTTGGTTGGGAGGTTGCTAAGGAAAAAGCTCGAAGAGGACTCAAAGGCATTCAAATTATAAAAGCCCACACTATAATAGTGGACAAGGATGTTGTTGTGAAGTTGGAAGGGGTATTGTTGGGTCTTTGAGCATGCATGAGCCCAAAAAAACTTTTCACGGCTTGATCATGGCAACAAATCATGGAAAAAGACCAATTGGCTTCACCAAATAAGAGGTTTTTAAAATCAAAGAATTGCAAGAACTGAAAAAGGTGGAGTTAGTAGCTTTGAAATCATCCATTGCAAATGTTTTGTAACAAAAGTTCAATCTTAAAGCAAAGGTGAAACACCTTTGTTCAATGGAGGACAAAAAGGCAGCCTATGCTAAAGCTAAGATGGAGATGGAAATTGCAATGGGCAAGTTTTTAGCCTAGAAAACATAGGTAGAAAATTTGCAAGTAGTTTTGATGGGTGTGTCAAATGAGGACAAGGGTTAGAAGGGTTGCAAATTTCTATTAAGCTGCATCTTGATAAGCTAGATGGCCTTAATAATGAGGTGGATTATCATACCAAAATTGTTAGAAGATTAAACTAGTGTCCCCAGCTTGGATTTTTTTCATACCGCAATACATGAAGATATTGATTCTAACATTATTAAGGTTGAACAAGCACTTGTTGCAATTCAAGCTATTATGGAGTCCGTCCAAAACCAAGTAGAGCATATGCACTTAAGGTTTAGAGTTTGCATTTTTCCTTTGCCCATTGTGCACTTAAATGAACAAGCTAAGGACCAAAGGAGCTTCATAGTCAAGGCTCGCCCATTGTGCCAAGAATGGTTTCATGCAAATGACATTGTTGTTGCATCTTGTGGGCATACTTATCACCCATTTTGTTTATTCTCTCATCTCTAAAATTCAACATGTTGTGTAGTGGAATTTTGTTATGAGTCAATGCATCTTGATTGATGGGTGAATATGGGGTTAGGTCCTCTATGAACTAAACAAGAAATAGCAAATGTTCAATTGAACTTAGCAGAATAATGGAAGAAATGGCTACAACAAAGATCTAACATCCTTCACAACAAGGTTTATATTTGCACCTTTGCTTTGAGTGCATAAAGCATGCTAGCTTGTATTTTCATTTAAGTGTGTCAAGTTTTTGCATTAGTTTTGCAAGCATTCCCTTGAATTCACAAATTTGATTTTGTTATTAAACATGGCAATTTAAATTTTCATCTAAGAACATGTTTCCTTCTTTAAAAAATTCATCCTATTGTAACTGACATTTTTTTGAAAAATACTTATGTTGGAGTGGGATGTCATGTAAACAGGTTCTTGCAAAAAACTTTGTTTCCTTGATTGGTGGTTATAAGTATTTGCATATATATAATACTTTTACTTTTTGGGTCAGAGCCAAGTTGTGGTTGTGTCCATTGTCACCCCCTAATGTTATGGGTGTTACTCCTATTATCTAAGTTTAAGCCTTTATGATTATGTTGATCCTTTATGAATATGGGTATTGCTCCTCCTTCCCAAGTCTAAGCCCTAATGGTTGTGTGTAGTCCTTTGATAGTCTGGATATCATTTATGCCCTTCTCCTACAATTTGAATTTGAATCTTGAAAGTTATATGTAGTACTAATCCTTTTCACTAGTTCTTTAATGTCATGGGTATCCCTATTGATTTTTCCAACACTTAATTTACGTGTCATGGGCATTAGGTTTAGACTCCTGACTTTTCTAAGGAATCCTTACTATTTTATTAGGTCTTTTAATGTTTTAAATATGATTCCTGAATTTAGGGAGGAAGTCCTTTTGGTGGTGTGTTATGATGTAATTTGTGATGGACTTGCCATTCCTAATCTTAGAACTTGATACATTTAATTTACCTAATTTTTGTGTTATATATAATGTATTCATGAAATTTAAATTGAATCTTTATTGGTAGTTTGACCCCTTTTAAGGTGACAATGTGGTATAGTATTTCCATGTTCAAACCACACACACCTATGCTTTTCAATTCTTACATGTAATCTATGTGCAATGTACAAATCAAGTTTTCAAACTTGTTTATTCTCTAGGTCTATAATTAGTATTGTCCTTTTCTTTTTATTTTAGTAAAAATATTTTCATAACATTTATGTTTGATTGGGTTTTGGCAGTCATCCTACACAAGAATTCAGCATTGCAAAAGACAAAAGTTGGGTTGTCAATTACATTCATTAAACTCTTTAAGACATTAATTTCTACACACCACCAATAAGGAGTGGGATCCTAGATTTTGTTAATAACATAGTTGTTAGCAAATGGTTGTGATGATGGTGGTATTCTTGTCAATCCAAAATCAAAGCGGATGAATGATTTTGAGGTGACATCTCCATTGAAACCCAAAAGATTGAAAATTTCATCTTCTGACAAATCTTTAGAGGTCATTGAGGATGATGGGAAGTTGTTAGTTCTAGAGGTGACCTCTAATGAAGATGAAAAAGATGTAAATAATGGGCATCCATAATCAAATCCCCTTGACACTAGCATGAAGCTTGATTCCATTGATCCACCTTTTGAATTTTGTCCCTAGATAACAGTGTTGCAACTTCTTTTTCTTCATTGGCAAGTAGCTTTGCCTTCATGACAAATCCATGTGGTCACTCAAGGCATGTTTCTGCCTTATGATATTAAGCCTCTTAAACATCCCAATCAGCCATAGTTCTATCCATTCCATGCGCTCTTTCAAACCCTACAATATGCCTAACTTTTGAGCTTGCTTTGACTCGCACATCTATTAGTGCATTCTCTACTAACTGGAATGCTTCTGTCATACCACCTACCTTAGACAACATATTTTGCAAGTCTTCCTTGCACAACTCAACCTTCTTGGACTATAACTTGATTGAAGACGACAATTTAGCTTTCTCATTCTTCAAGTCATTGAGTTTTGCTTTGATAGTTGCCACTTTCTGGGCCTAAATAGCAAGGACTTTCTTGACATGTATTTCCTCAAAAGCCATTGGAGTTGTGAATACACCAAAACCTACAACAACATTTGGCAACTTTGTTGCTACATTTGTAGATGCCATGACCTCTACCACTAGTGATTGTTCAAGATTTTAACATTGTCAATAGTTAATTTTTTGTGCCCTCTTCCTCCCATGCCTTGTGCTTGGGAGGCATAACAAACCCAATTCACCTTAAATTTGTTCTTCTCTGCTAAAACTCCTTTAGCAAAAGAAAGAGAAATTGAACCATTTGTGATTTTTTCTTTTTGATAAACAAGTGGCCAAAGCTCCTTGATTTTAGCTACCAAATTTGGGTCAATGTAGTCGTTCACCTTGAACCCATTCCTGGATTTCTTTTGTCCCCACAAGCATTCCAAGTTTGTAACAAAGACTTGCTCATCAATAAGCTCATTTTTAATATCTAGTCCTCCAGCATGAAGCCTAATTTTCTTTGTTGAACCATTCAATAGTGCCTTCAACTAGCTCTTGCATCATGTTTCCTAACTTGCAACCAAAAGTGTAAATCTACTTGCTAACTACACAAGTTATGTTCAAAGTTCAAATATGTAATGAAATCCAACAAGAATCTAGGTTTCAAAGAAAGAAAGGGTAATTGGTGCAAACAACTTGTAGTCCAAATATAAAGACAATCTATGGATAAACAAGCATATGCAAAAAGAAAGAGATCGATAACCTTAAATAATATACATAATTGGTGGCACAATAAAGGAAAAGACGTGCATGCTAATAAATGTTGTCCTCCATTGGCATGCATGATTGCATGTAGTCCTAATTAGATTAACGGTGGGTATAATTACCTTGCATTACAAACCCAACAATTTCATCACATGTTTCTGGGGCCGGTGCTTATGTCTCTTGCTGGTACCTAGCATTTACACTTAAATGAAACCTAAAAGAATCTACTTGGGTGCCTTAAATATGAAGTTGGAAATAACGACACATGGGCCTCACCACCAAAGTACAATACTTGTACAATAGATGTATATTAGTGCAAATATATTTGGATGTGTGAATAGAGTAATCACCACATGGCTAAAACCAACCCTAAAAGCTAGATCATATATGGATAATACATAAACATGTCATTTGGATACACATGTGTCGTATATGGATACATGTATCACAATTTACATGGGTTAGTGTATATGTACAATGTAACATATACCATATGGATAATTTACATATATGACATCAAAATATGATGGCTATTTGAAGGTGTCTTCTTGGTCCATGTATTAACTTGAAGATTTATCTAGACATAAATCATCATAAAATTAAAGCCCAATAAATCACTCAACAAAATGAAACAAATGAGGTTGTGAATCAATTTCACATAATTTGGTCCAAAATCACAAAGTCAACAATCTTCTCTTGACAATTACCCCCCACATTAAAATCCCTTTCAAGAATTTCAGGAATCTTTCCAAAAAACACAATAAGATCTAGCTTATTTTTTTCCTTTTGTGCCCAAGCCCAAATTTCTTCTATATAAGATCATTGGCAACTTACATTGGAAGTAAATGATTGGAACCATCTTTCAAATCCCAAATGTAATTAAATAGTAACCACCTCCATAAATCCAAGGATCACAATTTTATTAGTTGATTAAGACCTAGATCATGACCAATCAATAGGATATATAAAACTTATTACATAGTTTATTGTGAGTAATTACTACACACAACAATATTCATTCAATTATAATCTAGCTCATAGGAATTCCAATTATATTACATCTTTAAAGAGTATGGTCAAATTTGAAAAAATATTTCAACTCTTAAATTTAACATGTGTTTTAAGGATTACCAATCCTAAGTTGAGTCTTTATGTTAAAATCCATAGTCCTAAAACCTTGCTTACCCTTTGTATAATGCAATTGGGTCTAAGTTGATAGTCCTTCTCCAATTCCTTTCATGTCCTTTTAGATTTCCTTGTCCTTGAATTTGGCATGTTATAAGGGCTATTAATCTTGAACTGAGTCCTTTTGTTAACAAAAATCAAATGACCATAATAGTAAAACTTTTGTTTTCCTTAGCTCTTAATTTGCAACATTAATCCACAATTAAATAATTTCACTAGTAAACAACCCCCCTTTTTGCAACTATGTTTTTAACTACTGTTCAACTACAAACAAAGTTGAAAACTACATATATAGTTGCAATTTATTTTTTACAACTAAAAAATATTTTTTGCAACTACTAATCAATCATGTCAAAAAGTACAAGTCGGGAGTGAAATTACAGTCAAAAGTGTATGCCATGTGTCAACACCACAACAATAGCCATTACGTGCCATTACTTGCCAATTTAGTTGAAAATTGCTCTACCAATATAGTCGAGGGATGTTGTCAACTACATTCGAATAATGGATGAACTTTATTTGCTAACTAAGCATGACATTAGCCAAAAATATAATTACAATTTTAACTAGGTTGCAACTATGTAAGTTGAACATTTTGACTAAGTTATAACTATGTAAATCCAACAATTGGCTAGTGGTTTCATGACACGTGACACAGTCATAATGTTGACACTTAGCACATTCATAAAATGTGGGGTCAACAAATAATTAAATGACACATGGCACATCTACATCAATAGTTTAGGCTACATGGTGCCTAAACATAGGTTAGGTCTAAACCTAAACACCTAGGTTAAATCTAAACATAAGCCATTTTGAAATTTTCAAAAAATATTTTTTTCAAAGAAAAAGAAAATTTGAAAAAAAAATGAAGAATATTTTGAAATATTTAGGAATATATTAATTTTTGAAATGGAAATTTTGATAGGCATGTGTTGAAGCTACCCTTGTATGATGATGTAACCTTTTAATAACATGAAATTGAGATTTACCCGTCCAAGTGGGTGCAAAGCGAAAAACCTTCAAGTGCTTTATGATCTTTGAAAGGGCCAATGAGAGAAAAGGCTTGGTTTGAATTGGTCGGGGCCATAATGGTTGGCCCATATGACAACATTTAAATGATCACTTGCTTTATATTAACCAAATTTTCATGTTTATTAATGCAAAGAGGGAAATAATTCGAACTCTATTCCGTTATGTAATGTTAACTCCACATACATTTGAAAATTTCTAATATGTCTTTATGTTTTGAATTTTGACCATGATAGTTGGGCACATATGTGAGGTTTTCATGGGCATCAAAATTGATATCATAAAATATATACCCACCGGGTATAATCTTATTTTCATTATATGGGCAACACTCATGTGCCTTCATATGGTCATTTGTTTAGGGATGACACCTTACTTGCTCAAAGTCTTGGTTTGGCAAGAACTTGATTGGTAGGTATTAGTAAGGGGTTGTAATAGAAAGCTAGCTCTTACCCATTAGTGATGGGAGTACAAAGTTAGGGTTCCCTTTGGAATGTCACTTTAGTCCTCACGGATGTTCTTTATGTCCCTCATTGTGTCCCAAAACATAGTAGATTTTTTCACCACCCCCATTATGCAATTGGTTACCAGAATTTTTTTTCATGATGTAATTGGTGACTGAATTTTTCTTGAGTTTGAAAAGATCTTCTACTTTATGTAGAAGCTGAGTGTAATTACGTTTCTTATTGATATCGACCATCTGACTGTGGTGGATTAAGTCTTTTGGTCCAAGGAATATTGTGTAGCTTCAAGGGGTACTAGTTTGTGTGCGGGTTGCATTTGTTATCAGCTAAGTTGGTGATGAGAAGGATCCAGAGAGCACAAGCTGATAGGCAAGCACTCTAAGTCACACAGAGAAGGAGCAACCTGAGTGACAGAGCAGATTGGGTTGGGAGATAGAGGAAGAATGGCTGGCCTGTGGGAAACTTCAAAGAGTTTCAGCAGGAGCATGTGCCATTTTGAGATCCTAGAGAAACCAACCGCTTACAAAATGTTAACATGGCCAAAAAAGATCCTGGAATTCTGCAGAGTGCAGAGCCTTCATCCCAGGGTAGCACCCTGAAAACTTGTGAACTCCACAAATGGGAAGTTAGTCTTCAGCTTGAAACAGAAGACAAGACTGTTTGTGAATGCCATTAAGCTGGGTGACGACAATGATCACAGAAACAACCACAGAGACTAAATAACAAACTGAAAAAGGCCAGGACAGACAAATTTCCAAGTCCTACTTCACTTGAATGCAGGGACCCAGGTTTTGGACCTCTGTTTGTGTTGCTTTAAAGTCTTTTCTCTAAAGTACGATTTTTCCTACCTCAGAAAGGGCTAAATCTTTGTATAGAAAACTAAGGTAGTTGAGAGATGGGTTTTTTGTTTTGTGGCATGTATATAGTTCTTGCTCTTTTGGTGCAGCTGATGAGAAGTTCTACATGTTGTATTGCTTGCATGTTCTATGGAAATGTTGCTTCTTGCACATGGAGCTCCTGAATTTACAATCCTAAACCCTAAACCCTAAACCCAAAAGAAAACCCGGGCAACACTCCTTTCCAGTATTGCTTTCAGGCAGGGGAATGGGTTTTTTTTTTTTTTTTTTTTTTTATTTTTTTGGGGGGGGGTTTTTTGTTTTCTTCACCAAAGGTTTTTTTCCTTTTCTTCCCCCCCCTGAAAAAAAAATTAATTTTTAAGGGAATTTTTTCTTTTTATATATATATTA
>Ga0116227_10012962_pt1 | contig 13335 bp, 15 predicted proteins | sample S1TSphgellanicum_FD_89693 | JGI IMG/M metagenome (GOLD analysis project Ga0116227, IMG submission 89693) | Host-associated microbial communities from peat moss isolated from Minnesota, USA - S1T2_Fb - Sphagnum magellanicum MG | ecosystem: Host-associated > Plants > Peat moss > Unclassified...
ACCCCCGTGGCCGATCCGAAGCTGAACCTGGTCTATGTCGGCACGGGCAACCCGATCCCGCAATGGGCGGGTGAGACGCGCGGCGGCGATAATCTGTATACCGACACTGCGCTGGCGCTCGACATCGCCACCGGCAAGCTGAAATGGCATTTCCAGGCGATCCACCATGACATCTGGGAGGGCGACCTGGGCACGCCCTTTATCCTGTTCGACGCCAAGAAGGACGGCAAGACGATCCCGGCGATCGCGGTAATGCGTACCGATGGCAATCTGTTCGAGCTAGACCGCGCCAACGGCAAGCCGGTGTTCCCGATCGAGGAACGCGCGGTGCCGCAGAACCCACGGCTCAAAACGTCACCCACCCAGCCCTTCCCGGTAGGCGCCGACCAGATCGGCCCGCCCTGCACGCCGAAGGAGCTGATCCCCGAAGGCTTCAAGCCGATCTGCTATTTCGACCCGATCGACTATGACATGCCCAACAGTATGATCCTGCTGAATAAGACCCGTTCGGCGCCGATGTCGTACGACCCGCAGACCAACATGTTCTATGCCACGGCGCATATGATGCCGTTCTGGATTAGCCGTGATAAGGATCCGCAGGTATTCGTTCCGCCTGGCAACGCGCCGGGCATGAAGTCCTATGGCCTGATCACCGCGATCGATGCCAAGACCGAAAAGATCGTCTGGCAGGACAAGACCCCGTACCGGATCGAGAACGGCAGCGGCGCCGGCACCACGGCGGGCGGCCTGATGTTCCATGGTGAGCCGGACGGCAACCTGCAGGCCTATAACAGCAAGACCGGCGAGAAATTATGGGATTTCCAGACCGGCGCCGATGCGGCCGGCCCGACGGCCTTTTATGAAGTGGACGGGGAGCAGTATGTCGCCCTGATGTCGTCCAGCAATCTGTGGGCGTTCAAACTGGGCGGCACGGTTGCGCCCCTGCCAGCCCCGCCGGCCCCGGCGACGGAGACGACGTTCAAGGGACGTCTGGAAAGCGCCGACCATATCGGCATCAGCGCGACGCTGAACGACATGGGCCTGGATAAGACCCGCACCTATTACGACGAGAACGTGTTCAAGCCGATCCGCGCTAAGATAAAGGCGGGCACGATCACCTTCACCAACGACGGCAAAGAACCCCACAACCCGACGGCGACTGACGGTTCGTGGACCACCGGTGAGATCGCACCCGGCAAGTCGGCCACGGTGACGATCGCGAAGCCAGGGACCTATGTGTACAGCGACAAGCTGCACCCGTGGTCCTATGGGCAGTTGGTGGTGCAGTAAGCGTAAGCTCTAATCCAACGGATGATGAGGGCAGTTTGATCGGGTCGGCAAGCCGGGGAAGGTGCGTGGCCTTCCACCGGCCGCCGCCTCCGAATCAGTTGTGTGTAATCGTCAGTTCTTCGGCGCAGCCGCTACTGTCGACCCCGGCGACGGTCGCGGTCTGAACAATTCCGTTTGTGACCTTGCCGTAATAGATGTTGTAGTTGGGCGATCCGTTAACCGAGAGTGTGGTCGCGGTCTGCTTGAATGGGCCGACACTGGCTTGCAGCTGGGATTTGATCGCCGAACCGTCAAAGAATACGCCACCCGGCGCGCTCGACGTTATGAAAATCGGCGAACCCGACACATTCGTTTCGGAGACGAAGACTGTGCCCGTCCCCGCCGCTCCGGCCTTTTGTGTGAAAGAGAAACTACCCGCAGTGACGCCAACCGTGTTCGCGGCCGGGGCCCCCGTCACCTCATAGGCAAAGGATGTGTTGTTGACACCTTTAATGTTCGCGTAGTCGACCGTTACCGCCACTTGGCAGACACGATGGCCAGTGAAGATGTAGGCACCGGACAGGGTAGGCAATGTTGACGCGGACGCAAACGGCGCGGGATACGCCAGAGACGACAGGACAGATAAAGCCGCAACAGCGACGTGGACTCTCGACATCGAAACCTCCGGTAAATTAATTTGACAGGCATTCGATTAAAATACTTTTAATCTGGGCACGCCAGTAAGAAACGATGGAATTCAGCCAGAGGAATCACGCGGTAGTGCCGGTGGACCGATCGTCAAATTCGGCCGGCAGGATACCTGCGCATAAAGACTTCTCGACGCCAGCGCTCCAGCCGACTGAGGCTAAGCTCCCTCCGGTCGCCAAGCTTCACAACCCACTCCCAGTTAGCGCACAGGACGTTTATGCTTAGCGCCTCTGCCGAAGGGGGCCCATGTATATCGCAGGTCTGGTTATTCCCGTGCCCCAGGAGAAGATGGAGGCCTATCGGAAATGGGCCGAGAACAGCGCGGCGATTTTCAAGAGGTATGGATGCCTTGAGATCGTCGAATCGTGGGAGGATTTCGTTCCTGACGGCAAGTACACCGACTTCCGCCGCGCCGTTGCCGCGAAGCCAGGCGAGAAGATTGTATTCGCCTGGCAGATCTGGCCCGACAAGGAAACGCTGGACGACGCCCAGAACAGGATGCACGCAGACGGCGTTCTGGACACGACCGACGAGATTCCATTCGACGCCCAGCGCCTGATTGCCGCTGCTTCACACCGATCAGCACCATGGGACGCCCATAGCGCGACCGCCTAGACGTCCTTGCGGGGAAACGTCATTCCCCCAATTCGATGCGTTGACGGATATCGCGGTAGGCTGCGGCGATCAATTCACTTAGCGCCACGGTGTTGACCGGTTGACCCCAGCGCAGCTTCACATGGCGCATCCGTTTCCCGACGCCCTCCAGAAGGCCGGAGCGGTCATCGACCATTGCGCCGCAGAAGAAGCCGACATTCACATGCCCGGTGAAAGCGTTGACATAGCCGAACGCAGCGTCCCCCACGCAGGCAGTGGGATGACCGTCATGCAGAATCTCGCGAACGTCCGCCCCACAGCCACGCATCTGTTCGAACCAAGGCTGGGCGAAGCGGCGCATCGCGTCATCGGGCTTGGAAAACCAGGCGTCGATGTCGGGGTCGCGCCGAACGGCGGCCGGTAATCGGAAGAGTTGGCTCATCGGCCCAGCCCGGCGCGCGACGTCAGGATTGATCGTTCAGCACGATGGTCGCACAACCGGCGTCGGCTTTGCCTGTGGGAGTGAAACTGCAAATTCTCTCCCCGGGACAAGGGCTGGCCTGCTTGCCGACAGCGGTCCTGCGCGTGCCGATGCGGCAAACCTCAATCATGCGTCAGCGTGTACCGCTCCGCGCAGCCTTTGTTGTCTGTGCCGATGAAAGTGGCGAACTGAGCGATGCCGTTCGTCACCTTGCCATAATAGATATGATAGGTGAGGACGGTGCTCCCCTCCGTCAGCTTCAGCGTGGTCGCCGTTTGCGCAAATGTCGCAGTGCCGCTTTGAGCGTCGCTTGCAAGCGCTGCGCCGCCCGTGCCACTGGTACCAGCCCCCGTTGAGGTCAACAGGATCGAGGATCCGTCGATCTCCCATCCCGAGATCGTCGCCTTGCCCCCTCCGGAAGTGCCGGCGATGGGCGGAGTGAAGGTCAGGGTGCCGGCGGAAAGGGCGACCGTGTTGTTGCCGCCGCCCGCCGTAATCGTGGCGACGAACGACGTATTCGCAATCGCCTTTGAGGTGGCGTATTTCGTGACCACGTCCAGCTGGCAAAATGTATTGCTGGAATAAACATACGTCCCGGAAAGAACCGGCACGGTTGTCCCCGAAGCCGAGAAGGCGGGCATAATCAACAACGCCGCTGCTACGGCTACAGCTGATAATTTCATCGAAACCTCCCCGGATACGCACGAATAATCGTGACGACTTATCCGGCGATTTTACCAACGACAAAATACCGGAACAATCCGTTATATTATTTCACTCGCAGTGGCGGTCTTAAAACGCCGCTAGCGCCGGAATAATTTCCTTCGCGAACACATCCAGCGCGCCTACCTCATGTACATTGGGCATGTTGACGATGGCTTGGTCGACGCCGATGTCGGCCAGGGCCTTACACTGAGCGATCACGTCTTTGGCGGTCATCTGGCCGGCGGCGATATGCACGGTGTTCAGCGTTGTCTTTTCGACTGTGGCGTAGTCGCGGCCCAGCGTCTCGCAGTGCGCTTTCAGGATATCCAGCTTCGGCCCAACCTGTTCCGGTCCGCCGAACAGGTTACAGGCGTCGGCATATTGGGCGACCATGCGCAGCGTCTTCTTCTCGCCGCCGCCGGCGACCATGATCGGCGGGTGCGGACGCGACAGCGGCTGCGGCACGCAGAGCGTTTCGCCCAGCGTGTTGTGCTTGCCGTTATACGGCCCGTTATTGTCGGACCACATCTGCTTGGCGATCTGCAGCGCCTCCTCCAGTAGCTCGAACCGCGTCGCAGTCGGCGGGAAGGGAATGCCCAGCGCCACTGCCTCTCCCTCGAACCAGGCGGCGCCGATGCCGAGATAGGCGCGGCCGCCGGACAGCACGTCCAAAGTCGTCACGGTCTTGATCAGGAAGCCGGGATGGCGATAGGGCACGCCGGTGACCAGCGTCCCGAGGCGCACATTCCTGGTGACTGCCGCGAGGTAACTCAGCGTGCTGTATCCCTCCAGCATGTCGTGCTCACGTGGACCGACAAATTCGATCTGGAAGAAATGGTCCATCGTCCACAAGGATGCAAAGCCGGCCTCATCCGCCGCCTTCGCGATATCGACCAGGGTGGCGGCGATCTTCGCGGGGCCGCCGGGCCAGGTGAAGCTGGGAATTTGCAAGCCGATTTTCATGTCTGGAAACCTTTCGTAAGTTGATTGAACTCGCCTCTACCCTTGAGGTGGGGCGGCAATTGCGGTCGCGGCAGGTCTAATCCACCGGCCTGCCGGCGCGGCCTTTGGGGCCGAACAGCAGAACCAGCAGGGTCGAGGCGAGAAGCGCGGAAGCGATGAGCGCCAGCATAAGATTGACGCCCTCGGTCTGTAGCAAATGGAACAGCACCAGCGGCGCGGCGGCGGAGGCGATGCGGTTGACCGACCAGGTCGCAGACGAGGCGGAACTGCGGTAGCGAGTCGGGAACAGCTCCGCCGCATAGACGGCCAGCACGGCGAGATAGACGTTGGAGATCAGGCTGAAGCCCAGGCTGCCGCCGATCAGCCCCGCCGGCGTCGTGCTGACCGCGAAGATGCCAACCGCCACGGCCATTGCCGCGGCGCCGAGCGCGATCGACGTGCGGCGGGCAAGCTTGTCAGCGCCGAATGCAGCCAGGAACGTGCCGAGGAAGGGCCCGAATGACGAGACGGCGATGAACAGCAGCGTATCGTTAAGCTTGAAACCCCTGCCGATCAGCACCGCGCCCGTGGTCAACGGGAAGCCGACCAGCGCCCAGGGGCCCAGAAAATAAAGGCCGCCCATAACCGCCAGCCCCCGCGCATATCGCCGAAACCAGGGGCCGGCGGGAGCTGGCGCGTGCTGCACCGTTGAGACAGGCGGCGGTTCGCGTGCCGCCAACACGGCCGGCGAAGCGGCGAAGGCGCGGTATCCGGCCTCAGCCTCCGCGTCGCGGCCGGTGGCGGCGAGCCAGCGCGGCGATTCCGGGATGAAGCGGAACAAGACCGCCGCAGCGACAGCGCCCGCCGACCCGACAAGGAACACACATTTCCACCCATCCAGCCCGAATGGTTGGATCGGCGTCAGCCAGCGGATCAGGAAAAGCCCCAGCGGTTGTCCCAAGGCGGCAAAGGCGATCGCCATCATGGTCAGCGTGCCGCGCCGGGCAGCAGGCACCACATCGGCCAGATAAGCCAGCATCAGCGGCGGATAAGCGCCGAGCGTGACGCCGGCGAGCAGACGGAAAATCGTCAGCAGCCCGATTCTGTCGGTCGTGGTCATCGCCAGCGAGGTCAGGGCCAGCCACAGCAGCCCGCCGGTCAGCACGTTGCGGCGACCGACTCGGTCAGCCAGCCAGCCCATGGCTGGCGCCCCTGCGATGGCGCCGAGATAGACCGCCGACAGCAAAACCGATAGATGGTCGCGCGGAACCGAATAAGGCGGCGCGGAAAACACGGCGGACAGCGCGCTGCCCAACGCGACCTCCAGCAGGTCGAACCCGAAGCCGATGGCGCAGGCGGCGATGACGAGAAGGTGCAGGCGGGTAATCGGCAACCGATCGAGCCGGCCCGGAATATCCAACCCACCGGCCGGTAAGCCGAAGGGACTGTCGTGAAGCGTTACGCGCAAATTCCGTCCTGGCTGTAAACATGACGACGCGCCATGTTGCACAGAGCCAAAATCGAAACACTAGGCTGAATGCGCCCGGTCTTTTGTACCCGGCGGTTCCCCACCCGGCCAGACAGGCGATCCGGTGATCAGCCGCCGGCTGTAGCGGCCCGCCGGGGACGTCCGTGGAAGTTGCGACGACCGCGGCCGTCATCGGCCTCGACCCGGGCCTTGTAGCCGACGATCCATTTTTCAGCCGCCGCTTCGGAGGGGAAACTGGATACCGTGGTCGGGCTGGACTCTGGAACGACAACTTCGATCGCATAGCTGCTGTCGTCTTGGGCAAATATGCGAAATACCGCTTCGCAATTACGATTTTTTATCACCATGTGTAGTCATGTGGTGCCGCGAAGGCCCTTTTGCAACGTCGCGGTTGGGGTCCATTATTTCCCGCTGCGAAAGATTTTTCTGTGACCCGGCTTGCAATTCCGCCGTTTCGGGTGGATATGAGGTGTACGTCACGTTCCGTTAGGGTCCGCCTATACTGCTTGCCGCTTCGCGGCGGCCGACCTGGTTCTCCCGAATGAATGCGATCCAGTCTGCTAATTCGGCTGGCTGCTACCCCTCTTCAGGAGACACGATATGCCCTCAGGCACAGTAAAATGGTTCAATCCCACCAAAGGTTTCGGCTTCATTCAGCCCGATGACGGCGCGAAGGACGTATTCGTCCACATCAGCGCCGTCGAAAAAGCCGGTCTGCGTTCGCTGAACGAAGGCCAGAAGGTTTCGTTCAATATCGAAGCCGGCCGCGATGGCCGCGCTTCCGCGATCGACCTGCAAGCCAGCTAACTGGTTTCGCGGCCGCCGCCCCTTAAGCGGCGGCCGCATCTCGCGCCATCCTCCGGTGCTCTTGCGCAGCTGGAGAAGAATGGCGAAGCTCTTGCGTCTCCAGACGTAGAGATCTTCCCATGCAGCAATTCTCGCCGCGTTTTCCGGATTATTCCAAGACGGAACGTTTGGCAGACGGTTTCATCCATATCTTGGGCCTGATCGCCGCGCCGCTGGCCGTGATCTGGCTGTTCGTCCAGGCAGGCCCGTCGATCACGACCGGCCGGATCGTCACTGTATCCATCTATTCGTTCGGCCTAGTCGGCATGCTCTACGCCTCCGCGCTTTATAATTTGACGCGCGCCGGCCGCCTGAAATCGATCTTCCGGCGGTTGGATCACGCAATGATCTTCGTGATGATCGCGGGAACCTATACACCCCTGTCGCTGACCGCGCTGCGCCCCGGACTGGGCATCCCGCTCTGCGTTGTCATCTGGTCGCTGGCCCTTATCGGCGTGACGCTTAAGCTGACGCGGCCCTACCGGTACGAGCGTATTTCACTGGTTCTCTATCTGGGCATGGGTTGGCTCATATTGCCGTTGCTCCCGCCGCTGATTGCGGCGCTGCCCAGTGCGGTCATGATGCTGATTGTCGCCGGCGGCCTGATCTATTCCGCCGGTACGTTTATCCACACCCGTATCGGCTTGCCGTTCCACAATGCGATATGGCACGCCATGGTCGTTGTCGCCGCCGGGCTGCACCTGCTTGCCATCGCCGAGGTCATCGCGCTTCCGGCTTCAAACGGATAATCTGCGCGCGTATCGAAACCAAGGAACGATCATGCCTTTGGATATGGGTGGAGAACGCGGGCGCAGCCCGTCGCTGAACGTATTGGGCGGCACGCTGGAAACCTGCTCGATCCAGCCGATGACCGGCTACTTCCGCAACGGGTGCTGCGACACCGGCCCCGGCGACTTCGGCAGCCATACGGTGTGCGTCGTGCTGACCAAGGAGTTCCTGCAGTTCTCCCGCTTGGCCGGCAACGATTTGTCGACGCCCATCCCCTCGGTGGGTTTCAAGGGGCTGCAGCCGGGCGAGCGCTGGTGCCTGTGCGCCCCACGCTGGCAAGAGGCGCTGGAGAACGACGCCGCGCCGCGCGTCGTACTGCGCGCAACCCATCTGGGTGCCCTGGAATACTGCGCGCTGGACGATTTGAAGCGCTACGCCATCGATCTGGCCTAAGACGATCGCGCAATTCGAAACCGTCCCGGCATGGCGCATCGCGCGCCTGCGCGTGATGTTACGCGACGCGGAGGATCGCGGCCGCGACCTGAGCGACCAAGGCCAAGACATCACCCACCGCGCTTTACTGCGCCGCTTTAAGCGCAACCGCGAACAGGCGCTGGAACTTGCCGCCAACCCGAATCGCAAACTGCCGGCCACCCGCAAGGGCCGCAGCTTCAAACTGCCCAAGCGCGCGGCGATCTGGCGGGCCATCGTCGCTACCCGCCCCGCCGGCTGGAAACCCGGCGACAAAGCGCCATTCGGCGCGATCGCCGAGGCGCACCGGCGGGCCGTGGCGGAATGTGCGGATCTGGGCGTGACGCCGCCGCGTTATCGCACGGTGTATGTACTATGGCACCGGGGCGTGCCCGATGCCGATGTGTCGCGTGTACTCGGCCTGCGCGGATAGCAGGCCGCTATGGCGTGACAACTCTCCATCCGGTGGGCGTCCACTCGAACAGACTAGCCGATATCGGCTTAGGAGCTCTTTCAATCACCTCTTTGGTGAAAGCCGTCAGCACCTCCCGGTCGCCGTTCCCGCCGCCATTACCGTAAATCAGGAGGTCGTTGTTCGGCACCGAGACCACCAAATGCCCGTTATAGGCTTTTGACAATTCCGCCCAACTGTCATGCATCAGCATTCGGCTGGACTCATAGAAGTTACCGCCCGCGAACTTCAGCCCCATTTGTTTGACGACATGGGTATCGGCCTCAAGCGTCGGCAGTGCAGCAGCCACGTTCTTTATGCCCAGCGCGAAAGCTTGATCTTCCGTCAGTCCCAATGCCGTAAGTTCGGCTTTCCTGATCATTTGGATTCCGTGCGGCGCGTCGCGCACACAGATCATCCACAGGTCGCCGGCAACCAGCCGGAAAACGGCGGCGTTCTCAGGATGGTCCTTGGCGAACTGCTGAATAGGCTCGATATAGCCCGCGCCACGAACGACCACGCGGATGTCTGCCGCCTTCAGGTTCCCGTTGAGCTCATGCGCGACAGCGGACATGTCTGTGACATATTCATCGACCTGCTTGCGACATTGCCGCCGGTCGCGTTCGCAGATATCCCAAACACGGTAAAGATAAAGGGTATGTTCGCCGTCCGGGCGCTGGACATTCAGCGCCAGCGGGCCCGCGACAGTCGGTTTAGATGTCGGCTCGACTGCTTCGAAGCGCTTAGCCATATACGCTGTAAAGCGATCCACATCCTTCGGAATTGCCGGTTCCCGCGCCAAAGCCGCCGTCACGATCGACACGGCGATCGGCACCGCCAGAAAACTGCCCTTCATCCTCTGTCTTTCCTCGATAGTTTTCGAGTGTTCTTATAACGTTCTTATGGATAGATCAACGTTATAAATACGTCAAATCTGTGGGCAGGATCGCTGGCTCGGGCCCTGACCACGATCTTGCCCGTGTTTCGTCGATCTATAACAACAGTTCGTCGGGCCAATTTACCATTCGTAGAGTGGCTTTCACCACCGGTCGAACGCAGCACGACAGGGCTATTCTGTCGCCATAAGGTCACTCCGTCGGCACCGGGCAAGAGCCATTCCGCTCCCGGTTCAGGTGCCCTGCCGCAAGGCGGAAATATTTGATCCGATGGAGAGAATTATGAACACAAAGAACGTTCTCAGCACCGCCCTTCCCGTCCTCGCTATCCTGGCCACGGCCACGCCGACGTTTGCCGCCAGCCCCGCCGGAAACAGCACCGTCGTTCGCTACAGCGACCTGAACCTGGCCACCGAAGACGGCCAGGCGACGCTCAACCGCCGCATCGCTCACGCCGCCGAAAAAGTCTGCTGGCAGGCGGACGGTCCGACCCTTACGGACCACCAGCAATATGCGGCCTGCCTCGCCGCAGCGCTCGCAAGCGCGCAGCCCAAACTGAACGCCGTCATAGCCTCCGCGCGTTCGGATCGTCGTTATGCGACGAAAGGCGGTGCGATTGCGATGCTCGGCCGCTGACACCCAGCAGTGTCCGGGCAATTTGAGGGCGGATGGCCGAAAGGCTGTCCGCCCTTTTTGCGTTTAGCGCCCGGCCAGGGACCGCGCCTCGGCCAGATAGGTGCGGCCGATCCTGACCTCGCGCCCGTTTGTCAGTTGGGCGGTCCAGGCGCCCATGCCGTCATGCTTAAAGCCGGCGATGCGGTCGCGCTGGGCGATGGTCGAACGGTGCAGACGGATAAACAAGGCGGGGTCCAATCGCCGTTCCAGTGCCGTGATCGTCTGATGCAACAGATAGGAGCGTTGGCCCACATGCAGGCGCATATAATCGCGCTCCGCCTCGACCAGATCGATATCGCGGGTCGGGATGCGCACGATCTCAGCCCGGTGCGGCACCCAGAATTCCTGCGTGTAGACCGAGCCAACGGGCGCGGCGTCGCCGGCTGCGTGCGACGGCGCGGCGGCAATTTGGGCGCGTACACGGTTGACCGCCCGCTCCAGCCGATCCTGCGCCACAGGTTTCAGAAGATAATCGACCGCCGACACATCGAAAGCGGCAACCGCGAACTGGTCGAACGCCGTGGCGAAGATCACTGCCGGCTTCGGGTTCACCTTCTCAATCGCTTTGGCAACCGCCATGCCGTCCAAACCGGGCATGGCGATGTCCAGCAGTAGCAGGTCCGGCTTCAGCGCCTCGACCAAACGTAGCGCGCCCTCGCCATCCGATGCAGTGCCGACCAGGTGCAGCCCTGGGACACGGGCGCAAAGTATCTGCAGCCGCTCGATCGCCAGCGGTTCGTCATCGACCAGCAGAGTTCTTAAGATTGCCGGTTCTGTCATGCGACGGATAGACCGGTCCTGAGCGGCATCAAAAGGGAAACGCGAAAACCGCCCTGTGGCCGCGCCCCGTAATGGCAATTGGCGGCCGAACCGAACTGGGCGGCAAGCCGTTCGCACACATTGCGCAGGCCGATGCCGTGGCCGGGCGCTTTTTCCTCCGACGGTCCGCGCACCGTGTCCGCCGTGCCGTCGTCCTCGACTTTCAGGTACAGCTGACCGTCGACATTACGCGCGCGGATTGTCACGGTGACCGGCCGATTGCTGCGCGCGACGCCGTATTTGATGGCGTTCTCGACGATCGGCTGCAGGATCATGCCGGGCACCGCCGCGCCTGCGAGCTCATGCGGGATATCGAACTCGACCTTCAGTCTATCGGGAAACCGGATCTGTTCGATGTCCAGATATAGCCGCTGCATCTTCACCTCATCGGCCAGGGGGACGTCCTCGGTCGGGTCGGCGGTGAGGCTGGTGCGGAAGAAGTTCGACAGGTTGATGATCATCCGCTCCGCCTCGTCGCCGCTCTGCCGCATGACAAGGGTGGAGAGCGAATTCAGCGTATTGAAAAGGAAATGCGGATTGATCTGATAACGCAGCGCCCTTAATTGCGCGGTCTGCGCCTGCGCCCGGAAGCGGGCGGCGGCGCGTTCCGCCGTGCGCACCTTCGCGGCATAGGACAGCGCGATATACAGCACGGCCCAGGCGACGATGAAGAAATACCAGCTGAAGCCCTGATCAAGAATCGCGTTCACCGGCGTCAGATGCTCGGGCATCTTCTGCAACTCTTGCAGCTCGGTTTCTCTGGGATACACGACGTAGAACGCGGCGTAGTTGGCTGCGGCGTAAGCCAGCGCGGCTGGTATCGACGCCAGGAACGCGATCGTCACCTGCGCACGCATCGTTCTGCTGTCGAACTGCCGCAACAGCAGACACAGCAACGCGGTAATGACGACGCCGATGACGGACACGGCCAGCCGGCGCAGCAGCATGTGCAGCTGGTCAGGCGCATCGACAACCGCCATCCGGATTGTGTTGATGACGAAATAGAATATCCAGAAATTGACGATCGACGCCGCCGCGATCCGCGGCGAAAGCCTGGCATCGCCGCCGCCGGCATCCAACGCAGTTTCCACAATCACGTCCGCCGATCGGGACAGCCGCGCCGGCGCCTGTAATGCAAAATTGGCCATCGCTGTAGATACCGCACGCGCACGCGAAAGGCGTCAATATCCGACGCCGTTTTGTCGAAGTGGGCCGGCGATTGGTCGAATTATTCCGGCGGACCGCCCCTTTTTGCGATCAGCCCGCGCCCGGGGTCATACCCCCACACCGCCAGCGCCATAAACACAACGAAGAACCCGCCGACGATGGCGGCGGCTTCGCCGTTGAACTTGCCGTACATGGAGAAGCGAATGAGTTCGACCGCATGGGTGAACGGGTTGATCTCGCACAGCCGGTAAACCCACAGGCTGTTTTCCTTGATTTTCCACAGCGGGTTGAACGCCGTCGAGGCGAAGAACATCGGGAAGATGACGAAATTCATCACGCCGGCGAAATTCTCGAGCTGCTTGATGAAGGACGACAGGACCAGCCCCAACGCCCCCAGCATCAGCCCGGACAGGATCAGCGCCGGCAACACGTCCAGATAGCCGATCGGCGGCAAAACCACGTCCCAGATCACTGCGATCGCCAAGAAGACATAGACCTGTACGATCGACACCGCGACACCGGCCAACAGCTTGCACAGCAACAGGAACCAGCGGGGGAACGGGCTGATCATCAGGGTCTTCATGCTGCCCATTTCGCGGTCATAGACCATCGAGAGCGAGCTTTGCATGCCGTTGAACAGCTGGATCATGCCGACCAGACCAGGCGCGAAATAGACCTCGTACGGGATGTAGGTGTCGTATGGCTCGATGATCGACATGCCCAGGATATAGCGGTATCCCGCCGCCCAAAGCCCCAGCCAGACCAGCGGCCGGACAAGGGCGGAGACGAACCGCCCGCGCTGGTTGATCCAGCGCAGCGCTTCTCGCCAGACGATGCCGACGAACGCGCGCCAATACCCCGCGGCCCTCATGGCTTGCCCTTCCCTTCGCCGACGGAACCGACCAATCGGTCGAACGCGCCGCGCAGCGTCGTCTCTCCGGCAGCGGCGATTACCGACGGGGCAACGCCTGAGGCAAGCACCTTGCCCTTATGCAGCACGACGATCTTCGATTTCTCATCCGCCTCGTCGATCAGGTGGGTAGCCCATAGCACCGCCATGCCGCGTTCGGCGCAGAGACGGCGCACATGGTCG
>Ga0116227_10012963_pt1 | contig 13335 bp, 9 predicted proteins | sample S1TSphgellanicum_FD_89693 | JGI IMG/M metagenome (GOLD analysis project Ga0116227, IMG submission 89693) | Host-associated microbial communities from peat moss isolated from Minnesota, USA - S1T2_Fb - Sphagnum magellanicum MG | ecosystem: Host-associated > Plants > Peat moss > Unclassified...
CCGGTCTCGGAAAAGGGCTCGGCGATCACGACCTGCGAGCCGGAGAGGCGGGGTGCGTTCATGGGGCTAATCACGCGCCCTTGATGCGGCTGCGGCACGGCATGAGTTGGAGCTCTCTTTCGGTCTGGGTAACGGGCTGCGCGGGCTTCGGCATTTCGATCGCGTTCTACGGCGCGACGCTGTTGCCCGGCGTCGGCTACTGGGACACGGGCGAGATGCAGACCGTTCCGTACGTCCTCGGAATCGCGCACCCGACCGGCTTTCCGCTGTTCGTCCTCGCGGGCTGGGCATTCGCCCACGTGCTTCCTTTCGGAGAGCCCGCGTGGCGCCTCTCGTTTTTCTCGGCGCTCGCGAGCGCCGGAGCCGCGGGATGCCTCGCGGTTTTCGTCGCGGACCTCGTCGCGGAGCCGCTCGTCGGGGTCGCCGCCGCCGTCGTTTTCGCGCTCGGGGATATCGTGTGGACGCGTGGCGTTCGCGCGGAAGTGCACGACCTTGCCTTGTGCTGCGTGGCAATAGCGCTCGTGGCCGCAGCGCGGGCCGCGCGCGACACGTCGCCGCGCGCGCTGTTCGTGGCGGCCGTGGCAGCCGGTCTCGGCGTTGCGACGCACCCGATTGCCGTGCTGGCAGTTCCCGGCCTCATTCTCGTGGCGTGGCCCGCGCTGCGCGCGCTGCCACCGCGCGCGCTCGTCGCAGCAGCGGCGCTCGCGGGCGCCCCGCTGCTGCTCTACGCGTATCTTCCGGCGCGAAGCGCGTACGTCGAATCGCGCGGCCTCGATCCCGGGCGCGCGCTCGGCATCACGGGCGGTGCGTTTTGGGACGACGACGCGCCCTCGAGCGCGCAATCGTTTCTGCGCTACGTCACGGGCACGTCGTTTCGTCCGGACGCGTCGGCCGCGGCTGCGGTCGCACCGCTCGGCGTCGCCCGCGCGGCCGCGCTCGCGCGCGACCTTGCGTACCGCGAGTACGGGTATCTCGTCCTCGCGCTCGCGCTGACCGGCTTCGCCTACCTTTGCGCGCGCCGGACGCTGCTCGCGCTCGGCCTTCTCTCGCTTGCGGTCTTCGACGTGGCGTTTGCGGCGAATTTCGGCGCGGAGTCGGACGTCGCGCGTTACGGACTCGAAGGTTTTTGGGCGGTCGCCGCATGTGCGGGTGTCGGAGCGTGGTGGCTCGGGCGCGCGATCGTCGGTGAACGGCCGCTCGCCGGGGCGTTGCTTGCCACGGTGCTCCTGATCGCCGGCCTTTGGCCGACCGCGTCGGTTGCGGCGAGCGATGTGGTGCGCGAGCGCGCACACGCCGATGCGCGTCCGCTCGTCGCCGACGTGAAATCGTATACGGTTCCGGGGTCGCTCTTGATCGCATCGTGGACGTTTGCCGCGCCGCTCGCGTACGACGCGTACGTGCCGCGCACGCTCGGCCGCAGCCTCGTCTGCGGCTGGCCGCTCGCGTACGCGTCGCGTTTTGCGGCGTGGCGTGCGCGTTTCGGTCACGTATACGCAATCGTGCCGCCGACGTACGATCTCGCGACGCACGGGCACCGCGTTTTCGCAACCGCGCGCTATCAAATCACCGAGGTCGATTCGTGAGCGTTCGCGCGTACGCTGCGCGACATGCGGACGTTCTCCTCGCGTGCGCGGTCGCACTCGCGGCGCTCGGCATGTATATCGCGTCGCTTCCGCCGTGGTACGCCGCGTGGGATACGGGCGAACTTCAAACGGTTGCGGCGATCCTCGGCATCGCACACCCGCCCGCGTGTCCGGCGTTCGTGCTGCTCGGCTGGCTCTTCGTACACGTCATTCCGTTCGGCAATGCCGCGTGGCGCGTGAATTTCATGTGTTCGTGCACGATCGCGGTCTCCGCCGGGTTTCTCATGCCGATCGCGCGCATGTTCGGCACGACTCGCGTCGTGGCGACGTTGTGCGCGCTTGCGTTCGCGCTCGCTGCGGTGCCGTGGCGCGATGCGACGCGGGCCGAAGTGCAAGACGTCGCGCTCGTGTTTCGCGTGCTCGCGATCTTCTTCGCCCTGCGCTACGCGCGCGATGGATCCGCGCGCGACTTCTTTGCGATGGCGCTTGCGACGGGACTTGCCGGCGCGACGCACGGCATCTCGCTGCTGCTCTTGCCTGGCCTCGCGATCCTGATCGCATCGCGCCGCACGTTCTCGTTGCGTTTGCTCGCGCTCGGAGTTGCGGGCGTTGTCCTCGGACTGCTGCCGTACGCGTACCTTCCGCTTCGGAGCCTGTGGATCGCGTCGCACGGTCTCGATCCGACGGTCGCGATCGGCTTGCCGCCCGGCCTCCCGTTTTGGAACTACGACGATCCCCACACGTGGCCGAATTTCGTCCGCGTGATCACGGGCGCGGATTTCGACGTGCACAGCGGTTTCGCGGGATTTCTCGCGCTCGGCGACTATCCGCGTTTCGGAACGGCGCTCGTCGACCACGTCAAGGATACGTACGGAATCCCCGGCCTGCTTCTCGCAGCGATTGGAGCGGGAGCGTACGTCGTCCGGCGCGATCCGCGCGGGATCGCGCTCGTCGTCTGCGCGCTGCTCCCGGTCCCGTATACGGAATCGTACGTCGAGCTTCAGGATCCCGATCGTTACTATCTCTTCACGCTATGGTGTTCGGGGATCGCGCTCGGCACCGGGTTCGAACTCGTGCTCGCGCTCTTTCGGCTCGATTCACGAAGCGTGCTGCGATTCGCGTTTTGGGGCGGACTCGTTGCGTCGTTTCTCACGGTCGCGACCGATCGGCAGCGGATGTTCGATCAGCGGCTCGACTACACGGCGCCGATGTACGTTTCGGACGTGAAGTCGCTGACGCCCGATAACGCGATCGTGCTCGCCGAATGGGCGTATTCGACGCCGCTCGCGTACGCCGCGTACGTCGACAATTCTCTCGGGAATCGCGTGGTCGTCGCGTCGGCGCCGCAGCAGTACGTATCGTACATCGACGCGTGGCTGCAGACGAGGCCCGTCTACCTTGTGTCGTTCAGCGACCAGGTCACGATGCCGGGGCTGCATCTCGATCTCATCAAGGATGGCCCGTACTACGTGTACGCGATCACGAAAGCGCGCACGTGAAGCGCCTCGGAGCCGTCGCCGCGGCCTGCATCACGCTCGTGGCACTCGTCGTCGTGTCGGGGCGGCATCCCACGCCGTACTACAATTTCGTTTTGCTGGCCGATGCGTTCGTGCACGGTCGCGTCTGGATCGATTGGCCTGGGGCCTATATCGATGCGCTTCCGTATCAAGGCCGGTACTACATCATCGAAGCGCCGATGCCGGCGGTGTTACTCGTGCCCTTCGTTCGGTTCTTCGGTACCAACGTCGATCAGACGCTGCTCTCGCAAGTGCTCGGTGCGGTTGCGACCTTCGCGGGTTGGGAGATCGCGCGCACGCTCGGCGTACCGTGGCGGACGCGCACGCTCTTGTGCGGGTTCCTGTTGCTCGGCACCGATCTGTTCTGGTGCGCGATGCTCGGCGACGTCTGGTTTATCGCGCACGTTTCGTCGGTCGCGTTCACGCTCCTCGCATTGCTCGAACTCTTGCGCGGCCGGCGCGGATGGCTCGTGGCGCTCTTTGCCGCGTGCGCCGTTGAGTCGCGCTTCGCACTCGTGCTCGCGTTGCCCGTCTATGCGGCGATGCTCGCGTTCGGATCCGGCACGACGCCGGAATGTCGCAAGCGCGTCGCATCGTTCGTGCTCGTGCTCGTGCCGTTCGTGGCACTTTGGGTCTGGTATAACGAGCTGCGCTGGGGACTCCCGTACGACATCGGTTACACCGCCTGGTATCACCAAGACGGCGCTGGGATGCCCACGGGCTCGCCGTTTCGGCTGATGTATCTCTCGTATCAGCTCGATTCGTTCTTCGTTCAGCATCCGGACTTCATACCGATGTTCCCCTACGTGATCCCCTCGATCTCCGGCATCGCTCTCACATGGACGTCGCCCGGGCTCTTGCTCGCATTCTTCGCACGCCGACCTGCGGGTCTCGTCCTCGCGCTTTGGGCGCTCACGTTGCTGACGGCCGCGCCGAACTTCGTGTACTACGTGAACGGTTTCGCGCAGTTCGGCATGCGCCATGCACTCGATTTCGAACCGTTCCTGTTCGTGCTCATGGCGCTCGCCGTTCGTCGCGGCGCGAATCCCATCGCAACGATCCTGATGTTCTACTCGATGGTCGTCGGCAGCTGGGGTGTGTGGTATTGGCGCGTGTACGTGCGGCAGTAACGATGAACGTTAGGGCGACGCTATCGGCGAGCTCGTGGGCCGAACCGGAGCGGTCTCGAGACGGGACGTCTCGACGAGGCGACCGTCTCGTAGCGCATAGGTAACGGTCACGCGCTTCGGGATGGTCGTCGCTGCCGACGTCTCGGTTTCGGAGCGTTGTACGATCGCTCCGCGTTCGACGGTGACGGTTTCTGAAACGTCGTGCGGTCCCACGAGAGAATCGATTGGGATCGTATGATTTGCGATACGGCGAAAGATCATGACGTCGAATCCGCTATCGAACGGGACGAGCAAAACGCGCGTTCCATCCGCTAGGATGCCGCTCGTCGTCGCGTCGGGATTCGGGCGCCCGTAAAAGCCATACCGCTTCGAAGAGTAGTAGAAATCGTCGCCGCCACCGGCCGCACGTTCGATCGTCGTGCCCGGAAGACGTTCGATTAACGCATCGACGTCCGTGCCGTCGAACGGAAATCCCGCATTGTTCGCGATCGCTAGCGAACGATAGCTGTTCGTCGACGGCTGGAACGTCGCGACCGCATATCGCTTCATGTCGATCGTTATGAGGCCGTGTGTCCGTGCGTCGTAGCGAAACGAGCGCACGTCGTAGCGCGATGAGAACGCCTCGTCGTCGCGTGGCCCTCCGTACGCGGGCGAGAACATTTCGAGGATGCCGTCGTGAGCGCGTAGCCAAAGATGCCCCGTGTTCGAGCGTAGCGTGCGCACCAAAACGGGGTGCGGAAGGTCGATTCGATAGACAGCGCCCGTGAACGCACCGCCGTTGCCTCCCGAACCGAAAGGCACCGCGATGAGCCGCGCCGACCCGCTCGAAAAGCGGACGCTGCCTTCGGCCATCGGAAAGCCGTAGACGTCGATGTTCTCGCCATGATAGTAGCGCGACGTTCCGTTTCCGTATTCCACGTCATTGTGTCCGTGGTCGCACATACGATAGAGACCCGGTGTTCGGTCCGCGAGGGCCTGTATGAAGGTCTCGTCGTCGAGCTTGCGGTTCGGAAGCGGCTGAGCGAGCGTCGTCGCAAAATGTGGTGGGTCGGTTTCCCGCTCGACTTCGTGTAGCACGCCACTGCGTATCGCAAAACGTCTGATCAGGAGTGAACCCGGCGCGCACGGCCCGACCGGCGAATAGACGCGTGCGCGATCGACGATCGCTCCATCTTCGATTCCAACGGTTTCGCTATCCAGTTGTGGATGCAGAACACCGATGACGGTTGCGCTGCCGGCGGACCATCGATACACGAGCCAGGCTCCGCCGATTTCGGAGATGAGGATCCACGATCCGTCGTTCAATCGCCCCGTCTTCGTTTGCGAGGGGTCGGGCACGCCGTAGATATCTAGTCGTTTGGACTCGTACGGTTGAGGCTCGCCCGCGAAGTGAGGCGCGGCCACGGTGCCGGGCAGTCGAGAGAAGAGCCAGACGACGTCGGCATGGGCAAACGGATTCGCTTCAGCGGCGCGGGCGCGCGCCGACGTCGCGGCGACGAGAGTCGCCGCGATGATGACGAACGACGCGATGCGATACGGCGACACTCGTGAACTCTATCGGTCGGCGAGGCGCCTTTGTGACTCCGCTAGCGGTCGCCGCGGGTCTTTACGAGCGAACGGGCCGCGGGCGAACGGATGTCGCGTGGCTGTGGCTGCGCGTCGCCGATGGGACGGACCCCAAGTGTAGTCCGGAGATCGCCCCATGGGTGCTCGCGGGCGCGGAGACGACGATCATCGGGGGATCGTTCGGCCTGGCGGGCCTCGCCGACGTGAACCCCGACGAGATCGACGCGACGATTAGCAAGAGTGCGAATGTCATAAAACCCCTCCGTCCTCGTATTTTCGGCTCGCCGGGAGCCCCGCATAACGGCGGGCTCATCGAGTGGGGTATACTACAGTTCCGTGGCTGCGAAGAAATCGGGCGCCCTTCTCGCGACGTACGAGAAGAAGCGCGACTTTACCAAGACCCCCGAGCCCTCCGGGCGCACGTCCGCGCGCGCTCGTAAGACGAAGGACGCACGCTTCGTCGTGCAGATGCATCGGGCGACGCGGCTGCACTACGATTTTCGCCTCGAAGCGGACGGCGTGCTCAAATCGTGGGCCATTCCGAAGGGGCCGTCGTTCGATACGCACGACAAGCGGCTCGCGATGGCCGTCGAGGACCATCCGCTCGACTATCGTGAGTTCGAGGGCTCGATTCCGGCGGGCAATTACGGGGCGGGCGAGGTGATCGTGTGGGATCGCGGCACGTACCGTCTTCTCGAGGGAACGAACCTAAGCGAGCAGATCGCGAAGGGCTCCGTGAAGATCGAGATGTTCGGCGAGAAGCTGCACGGCGCGTTCGCGCTCGTGCACATCAAGGGTCGTGGCGGCGAAGAGAACGCGTGGCTCCTGATCAAAGAACGCGATGAATTCGTCGACCCCACGTGGCGTGCCGAGGACCATGCGGAGTCCGTGAAATCCGGTAAGACGCTCGCGGACATCAAGGCGGATCGCACCGCACCGGAGTGGCGCTCGTCGCGCCCCGTCGATACGCCGGCGAAGAAACGCGCGGTCGCGCGTAAACTCGAACCGTTGCCCACGATCGCGTCGCCGATGCTCGCGACGGCGATCGACGCTGCGTTCGACGACGACGATTGGCTCTTCGAACTGAAGTGGGACGGCTACCGCGCGCTCGTGACGATCGAGCGCGACGGACGCGTGGCGATCGCATCGCGCACGGGGAAAGATTTCACGCCGAGCTTTCCGGAGCTCGCCGATCTCGCGGCGTCGTTCTCGGAGCGTCCGCTGATCCTCGATGGCGAGATCGTCGTCCTCGACGCCGAGGGCAAGGCGTCGTTCGGCGCGCTACAAGAACGCTTGGATCGATTCGGTAGAAACGATCCGGAGAAGAACAGCGTCACCTTCGTCGTCTTCGACGCCCTCTATGCGAACGGCCGCGACCTGCGTGACGAGCCGCTCGAGAAGCGCAAGGACGTTCTCGCGTCGCTGCTCACGGACGTGGGTCCGGCGATGTTGAGCAAGCACGTTCGCAAAGACGGTGTCCGACTCTACGATCTCGCGGTATCGCGCGGACTCGAGGGCGTCGTCGGGAAGCATCGCGGCTCGAAATACGTGTCGCGACGCTCGCGCGAGTGGGTGAAGATCAAGGCGCTCGTCCGGCAAGAGGTCGCGATCGGCGGTTGGACCGAGGCGCGTGGCAGCCGTAAACATTTCGGCGCCTTGCTCGCGGGCGTGTACGAGAAGGGCAAATTCGTCTACGCGGGTTCGATCGGGACGGGCTTCGATGCAAAGAAGCTCGCGTCGATTGCGGCGAAGCTCGCGCCGCTCGAACGCGAGACGTCGCCGTTTGCGGAGAAGCCGAAGACGGAGACGCGCGCGCATTGGGTGGAGCCGTCGCTCGTCGCCGAGGTGACGTTTACCGAGTGGACGCGCGAAGGATCGATGCGCCACCCCGTCTTCGTTGCATTGCGCGTCGACAAAGACGCGAGCGATGTCGTCCGGGAGCGGGCGAAGTCGTCCCGCTCGCTCGTTAAATCGCGGTAGCGAGCTTTGCCTTGCGTCGTTCCGCGCGGCGCCGTTCGGGGGTCGTGTCGGCGAGACGAGCGGCGAGCGATTTCGCATCGTGATCGGCGAGCCACGCTTTGAACTTGTCGATCGGCATCGGGAAACCAATCGCGTAGCCTTGCACGTACCGACACCCGTGGCTTCGTAGCCACGCGATTTCCGCGGGCGTTTCCGCACCTTCGCCGAGCGATGCGAAGCCGAAGTGATCGGCGATCGAGATGATCGTCTGCGCGATCGCCGCATCGTCGGGGTTCGTCGTCACACCGGAGACGAAGGTACGATCGATCTTTACGATGTCGACCGGGAACTGCTTCAACGACGAGAGCGACGAGAAGCCGGTTCCGAAATCGTCGATCGCCACGTGCACGTCGAGACGGCGTAGGGCGCGAAAGACGCGGCGGGTCGCGTGGACGTCGCGCATCGCGTCGCTTTCGGTAATTTCGACGCCGATGTGATTGAGTGGGACGCCCGCGCGCGCCGCGTTGGCAAACGCACGCACGACGCTTGGGTTCCCCGCCTGGCGCCCCGAGAGATTGAAGTAGAGTCGGAATTCCGGGCGGTCACCGCTCAATTCGGCGGCCGCGGCAAACGCGTGCGCCATGACCCAGTCGTCGATGCTCGCGATCGCGCCCGTCCGTTCGGCGAACGGGATGAAGTCGAAGGGCATCACGAGCCCGCGAACGGGATGGTTCCAGCGAATGAGGGCCTCGCAGCCCGTCACGCGACCGCTCTCGATCTCGATGTGTGGCTGATAGTAGAGCGTGAATTGATCCCGCGCGAGGCCCTCGGCGATCTCGCTCAGGAGCGTCGCGCGAAGCTGTGCTTCGCGATCCATGCCCTCTTCATAGAACACCGTCGATCCGTGGCCGCGCTCTCGAGCGATCGAGAGCGCGGCTTCGGCGCGCGCGTAAATCTCCTCGAAAGCGGAGCCGTCGTCGGGAGCGATCGCCACGCCGACGCACGCCGGTCGCGCGATTTCGGCGTCGGTCGGCAGCTCTCCAGTGGAGAACGGTTGAGAGAAGGCGCTCGCGAAGTCGTCGAGGCGCTCGCGCGCGACGTCACGTGTTTCGCACGCGACGAATATTGCGAAGACGTCGGCTCCGACGCGGGCGACGACGTCGTCCGGCCTGGCGCGCACGGCGAGCGACGTCGCGACGTCGATCAGAACGGCGTCGCCAACCGCGTACCCATGCGCGTCGTTGATCTCGTGGAACGCCGCGAGGTCGAAAATGAAGATCGCGAAGCCCTCGGTGCGCTTCGACGCCGCGCCGGCCTGCGCGTGAAATTGCGGCCGGTCGACGAGGCCGGTGAGTCCGTCGTGCCGCTGTTGGTAGTCGTGCCGCTCCTCGCGCCAACGCTGTTCCACATAGTTCGAGAAAAACGTGGAGAGGGCATCGAGATAGGCGTAGTCGTCGTCGCCGAACGGCGCTGACGGGTCGGGTGCCGCGAAGGCGAGCCAGTAGCGCGCGTTTCCCGATTCGAACGACGTACAGATCGCCGAATGCCAATCCGCGGCCGCAAGTTCGTCCGGCGCGTCGTTATCGTGCGACGTGTCGGCCCAGCTGTAGGTGCGCGAACCGGAGCGCATACCGCGAGCGCCGAGTGCTCGGAGGGCGCGTAGTTCGAGGGCCGGATCCCGCGTGTCGCCCGCTCGCGCCGAGCATTCGACGATGGCCGCTCCGTCGTCGACGGCGCGACAGAGGTACGCTCGGAACGACTGCTGCGCGCGGAGATCGAGCGAGGCGCGGAGCAGCATCGCGTGTGCGAGTTGCGCGCCCTCGAGTGATGGGTCGTTTGCAATTCCCCAAAGCCGCTCGAGCCGTTTCACGTGCCAGCGGGCGCGCGTGGCGACGTCGGTGGCGGCGCGGGCGGCGGCGACCGCGCGCTCGACCGCGATCGGCAAACGGACGAGCGTCGATTTCATCACGTAGTCGACCGCGCCGCATTGGAGGGCGATCGCAGCACGTTCCTCGCTGATCGCGCCCGAGACGAAGATCAGCGGACACTCCGGGTACGCCTCATAAACGATACGCCGTGCGGCGAATCCGTCGAAATCGGGGAAGCTGAAATCGCAGAGCACCACGTCGGGCACGAAGTAGCGAAGGGCGGCACGTAGCTCCTCTTCGCCCTCCGCTGCGACCCATTCGACCGACATTCCGTAACGCCGGAGTGCCGCGACGCAGAGTTCGCGATCGGCAGCGTTGTCATCGACGATGAGCGCCCGGATCGTCATCGTCGCGACCGCGACGCTCACGCGCTTGGCGGTTGATTGATGCTCAACCAATACATCCCGATTTTTCCGACGGCCGAGGTGAAATCGTTCAGCTGTACGGGCTTCGTGACGAAGCCGTTGACGCCGAGCTGATAGCTTTCGGTGATGTCGCGCTCCTGATTCGAGGACGTCATGACGACGATCGGGATCTTCCGCGTCGCGGCGTCGGCTTTGAGTTCGCGTAAGACGTCGAGACCGTCGAGGCGCGGCATCTTCAGATCGAGGAGAATGAGGCGCGGCGGCTTGCGCGGATCGCGTTCGGCGAAATCGTCGGTGCAACGAACGAACGCGAGCGCTTCGACGCCGTCCATCACCCAGTACAAACGATTCACGAACGTGGCTTTCTTGAGCGCCCGCGTCGTCATCTCGGCATCACTCGCGTTATCCTCGACCAGAAGAATGTCGATATCGTCGAAATCGTTCATGCAGCGTCTCCGTTCGGAAGTGTAAATGAAAACGTGGCGCCTTCGCCCACACGTGCGTCGGCCCGCACGCTCCCGCCGTGTTTCTTCACGACGCGCATCACGATCGCAAGGCCGACGCCGGTGCCGGGAAATTCCGTGGCGCGATGGAGACGTTGAAAAACGCCGAAGAGTTTGTCCGCGTACCGCATGTCGAAGCCGACGCCGTTATCGCGGATGTGATACGTCGTCGTCGATCCCTCGTTCGTCGCCCAGACGTGGACGTGCGGCGCCGTCTCTTTTCCCGCGTATTTAACGGCGTTCGAAATCAAGTTCACCCAAACCTGACGGAGGAGCACCCGATCGCCCCGCACCGGCGGTAGGTCGTCGATCTCGATCGAACAGCGAACGCCCTCGCTCGTGGTGGTGTCCGCCGCGGCGGCTTCTCGCGCGAGGGCCGCCATATCGACCAGATCGTGCGATATCGGCTGCCGCCCGATGCGACTGAATTCGAGGAGGTCGTCGATGAGCTCGCCCATGCGCGAGGCCTCGCGAGAGACGACGGAAAGCAGGCGCCGACCCTCGACGCCGAGATCGGTCGCGCACTCTTCCTCGATCGCCATGACGAACCCGAGGATCGCACGGACGGGCGCGCGCAGATCGTGCGAGACGGAGTAGCTGAAACTCTCGAGCTCGGCGTTGACCGATTCTAATTCCACCGCGTGACGTCGCAATTGCTCTTCGGCCGCGTTCGTGCGCGTCAGTTCGGCGAGGGCGATATGCTTTGCGACCGAATCGCGCTCGACCGTCCGTTCCGCGAGACGTTTCTTGAGTTCGGCATTCGTTCGGCCGAGCTCGGCGAGCGCTTCGTCGCGCGCCGCAACGTCGCGCTCGATCGTCCGTTCGGCGAGCCGACGTTCGAGTTCCGCGTTGACCCGTTCGATTTCAGCTCGCGCGCTGTCGCGCTCCGCGACGAGCTCCGCGACTTCGCGGCGGAGTTCCGCACTCGTGATCCGTGGCGAGCCTGGGACGAGCCGCGCTGGCGAATCGGCGGCTGGGATGTCGGTACGCGGCATGGAAAGCCTCGCGGCAGCGATTCAGCGGGTCAGCGTCTGGGGACGCTCTTGGGCGCATAGGTGGAATCGGCCGCGGGAGTAGTATGATTAGTCGTTCTTACGAAATGTGATAGCGTGGCGTCGCCTGCGGAAAAGTACACGCTCGAGGTCGACGGCCGCGTCCTCGCGCTCACGAATCGCCAGAAAGTGCTGTGGCCGTCCGACGGCATCACGAAGGGCGATCTCGTCGACTACTACCGGCGCATCGCGCCGTACGTGCTCCACCACGTCGCGCGGCGTCCGCTGACCGTAGAGCGCTATCCGAACGGGATCGACGGACCGTCGTTCTTCGAGAAGAACATCTCGAAGGGTGCCCCGAGCTGGGTCGAGACCGTGCCGGTTCCGAGCGATTCGGGCCGACGCGACGTCATTCGTTTCATGCTCTGCAACGACGAAGCGACGCTCCTGTACGTCGCGAACCTCGCGGCGATCGTCCTGCACGTGTGGACCTCGCAAGCGGGTTCGCTCGACGTGCCCGACTTCGTGTTCTTCGACCTCGACCCGTTCGACGGGTGCACCCTCGCGACGCTCGCCAAAACGGCGCTGGCGCTCCGCGACCTTCTCGATTCGGTGGGGTTGGAGACGCTCGTGAAGACGTCGGGCGGCAGCGGCCTCCACGTGGTCGTCCCGCTCGAGCCGGCGTACGGCTACGATATTTGCAAGGGTTTCGCGGAGATCGTCGCACGGACGCTCCACGCCAGGCTCCCCGCGACGACGACCCTCGAGCGAATGCAGGCGAAGCGGCCGGCGGGTACGGTTTACCTGGATTACGTCCAGGTGGGTAAGGGGAAGACTCTCGTTGCGCCCTACAGCACCCGCGCTCGGGCGCTGGCGCCCGTCTCCATGCCCATTAGCTGGGACGAGGTGGAAGCGATGGCGAGAAAGCGAGCGAAGGAAACGGAGCCAGAGTTCGCTCGCTTCACGCTGAAGAATGCCCCAGCGCGGCTGGAAAAGCGCGGCGACCTGTGGGGCGCCGAGTACTGGAACGAGCAGCGGCTCGAACCCGCCCTCAAACGAGCACGTGAGGTCTGGACCTAAGGAGCGAGAGAATGGCGCATGCGATCTGGTCGGGAGCGATCAACTTCGGACTCGTGACGATTCCGGTCAAACTGCAAACGGCGATTCGGACGAACGATCTCCGCTTCAACTTTCTGCACAAGACGGACGAAGGCCGCATCAATAACGTGCGCCGCTGCTCGATCGATGGCGAGGAGATCTCGTACGACGATATCGTGCGCGGGTACGAGTACGAAAAGGGCCGCTACGTGATCTTGAGCGACGAAGATTTCAAGCGCGTCAATCCCGAGGCGTCGCAGTCGGTCGATATCGTGCAGTTCGTCGACCTCGGCGAGATCGATCCCATGCTCTTCGACAAACCGTATTACCTCGAACCCGAGAAACGCGGTCGCCATGCCTACGCGCTGTTGCGCGAAGCCTTGCGCGATTCGGGCAAGGTCGGGATCGCGAAGGTCGTGATCCGCTCGCGCGAACACCTCGCCGCGCTCAAGCCGAGCGGCGACGCACTCGTGCTCGAGCTCATGCATTTCGCCGACGAGATCGTCGATGCGAAGTCGCTCGATCTTCCGGCGCAAGAGAAGCCGCTCGCGAACGAGATGAAGGTCGCGAAGCTACTGATCGATACGATGACCGAGGCCTTCGACGTCACGCAATTCCGCGACACGTATCGCGAGGAGATCCTCGCGATGATCGAGGCGCGTGCGGCCGGCAAGGAAACGCCGAAGGCCGACGC
>Ga0116227_10012964_pt1 | contig 13333 bp, 6 predicted proteins | sample S1TSphgellanicum_FD_89693 | JGI IMG/M metagenome (GOLD analysis project Ga0116227, IMG submission 89693) | Host-associated microbial communities from peat moss isolated from Minnesota, USA - S1T2_Fb - Sphagnum magellanicum MG | ecosystem: Host-associated > Plants > Peat moss > Unclassified...
CCCCCCCCCCCCCCCCCCCCCCCCCCCCCCCCCCCACCTTTTTTTCTTTATTCTAAAAAACAAAACAAAAAATATTATATTAAAAAAAAAAATTATTATTTTTAAAAATAAAAAAGTAAATTATTTTTTTTTTGTTATGGTGATTTGAGTGTGATGTGTGGTGGGAAGTGTGGATGGGAGGGGGGGGGGGTGGGGGGGGGGGGGGGGGGGGGGTGGTAGAGGGTGGTGGATTTGCAAGTCGCCTTGTTTTTTTTTTCCCCTTTGGGCTTGTGGGTTGGTTTGGGGTAGGCAAGTTTTTTTATGGAGGTTTTAATATCCCCTTTAATTCTTGGGCCTATTCCCATTTCTAGTTTGAATGAGGCTTTTCAAGCTCACGACTCAAATAACCTTTCCTTGTATTTTGGGGTACAAGTGAGGTTCAATGCAACAACCCTTGTTTTAGATGTAAAATTTTATTTTCATAGCATGACATGGCATGTCATCAAGAGCATTGTCAAGCTTTTGAAGTTTTGTTTTCAAATAAATCTCTTGGTTCCTTGGTCACCTTTCTGGCCTTTCTTCCCTTGTGGCAGCTTGGCCTTGAATTTTCACATTGGATCCCTTTAGCACTTTCCTTTTGGGTTTTCATCATTTATACGTGCACATTTTTTTTTGTTTTGCATTAAAAAATGCAAGTTTTTTTCACCTTTCTTTGGACTGGCTTGTTTGGAACCCTTTTAATGTGGTTATTTAGCACCTATTATTGATGTTGCTTTAGTGGTGTCAAAATTGTCTTTCCCAAGCTTGAGGTGGAACGACTATGCATAAAGAAACTAGGGCATGCTTTCAACAATTTTTATCTGGGGATTACAAGGAATTTCAAATAAAACATCTTTTTCAAGCATGTGCATTCAAGCAACAATTTTATCTTTTGACCAAACTTCATTAATAGCCCTACCCCTTTCAAATTTTGCTTCTATTACACCCCCTCCATGTTGGTTAAAACAAAACCTAACCCTTGGGTGTTTAAGGGAATTTGTGCATGTTGCCAAGGCTCTTGCCCCTTTTGCTTCAACTTCAGCATCATTAGATAATGTTTTTGCATTACAATCTTGCATCCTTGAGGTTCAAATTTAAATTCCTTTTACTTAGACTCCTTGATGGATTTTTAATTAAACACAAATGTGGAGTTATCCTTGGATTTTTTAAAATCAGCTTTCTTACACATGTCCCATTTATTAGTAGGCAGTCCATAAACATGGTTTTCGAACATTTTTGAGATTTTTTTGGCCTTAAAGATTCAACTAGTGATTTCATCCAACTCCATTAATTGAATTTTCATCTGGTTGTTGGCCACATCTTGCATTCTTGGTGCCAGCCAAGCCCTTAGGTGGCATCCAGTTGATTATACTAGGTGAGGCATTTTATTAGTTATTGAGCCTACAATTTCGCAACTTGTTTTTTTTCCATTTGTCGTCACATTAATTTGGCATGGCGGTTAGGGGTCATTGTGAGGCAATGGTTCATGGTATTGAAGCCACTTTGGATGTCCATCATGATTGGGTGGTGTTTCAAATGAATGTAGCAAAAGCTTTCAACACCATCTTGCATAAAGGCCATTTTTTTGGAGCTTCGAACGGCGAGAGGCTAATTGTTTTATTTTTTCCCTTTTGTTCATCCCTCTTATGCCATTTAGCTTCCTTTTTTCTTCAATCATCATGCCCTAGGTAAGGAGATTTATCTATCATCCTTTCGTCAAAGGGCACACATTAAGTTGATTCGCTTGTCGAGCCTCTTTTTGTAACCTTTTTTTACATTCGTTCATTTTCATGTTTTGCGTTATTTTTTTAAGGTTCTTCTTGAATGTTTTTTCCTTATGTCTTTTTGTATCATTCACCAACAACACCTGGGTGGTGGGACAATAACCATTCCATTTTTTAGTGTCATAGGGGCAATTTCTATGGGGGTATCTTTAAGTCTGGTATGATATGTGTTGAGGTTTGATTGAAATTTTTTTAAGGGATTTAATTAAATTATAACACTTTAAAAATAAAAATTAAAAATTTGAAGATAAAATGCCATCATTGCATTAAAAGGTGGATTTTTCAAGTGATGTAAAATCTTTTGTCATAGTCCAAAAAAAGTGTTATGGATTTTTATTACATAGTAAACATGTTTTAATTGTTGATTTTTTTCTTAGTATGATTATGACGCTATTGTAATGCGAAAATAAACATTTCTAATCAAATTTAATATTTTAATTTATTAAGATTCTAAAGATTACCAATAGTTTATAAAGTCCATAATTTATGAAAATGGAAAAATTAATAACTGTTGTTTTGTAAAAAGTGACATTATTACCCAACATAACATCTGCAAATTATAAAATTTCAGAAAACCCATGTTTTTGCTTTTAATTTTTCCCCTAGTTGATCAAATCGGAACACGTGTCATAATTTGAAAACTTGTAAATTTAGGGTTTAAGTATTCTTTTTGCCTTTTACTTTCAAATAGATTAATTTTTTTGCTCTTTTTAACATGGAGCGTTGTTTTGTTTTTTTTAAACCTTGAGCTGCATTTTGAAACTTGATAAAAACAAGCTAACCTTTGCTTAAGTGCTTTTGCAGAATAGCTCCCAGAACCTTTTTGGCAAAGTGTTTATTTTTTGTTCAATGGTTTCGTTATGGTCGCTTCGCTCTGCTTGGCTAGATTCAAATCAAAATAAACCATCTTACATTCCCAAAACATCAAATATTTGCATTAAAAATTATGAAAAAGAAAAGTTCTAGACACCACAGGGTCCACCTTAGGGTGCATTCACCCACCCATATCTTCGGCCTCAGTATCTACACATGTTGTCCCCATGGTCCACCTTAGGGTGCATTCACCCACCCATATCTTCGGCCTCAGTATCTACACATGTTGTCCCCATGGTCCACCTTAGGGTGCATTCACCCACCCATATCTTCGGTCTCAATACTTACACATGTTATCCCCTTGTTTTTGATCATTTTGCCTCCCAATTGCTTTTGTGGGGTTAATTACTTAGTCTCACAAGTGTTAAGGTTAGGCCTCTTTTAGTTTGCCTCTTAGGTAATTTGCCCTCCCAACTAGTTTATATTGCTTTACCAATGACATTAAAATCCACTAAAAAAATTTATGTCCTTTGCAACCAAGAAATCTATGACTATAAGTCGTAAATGACTATATGTATGACTTTAATCATAAACTATTACTTTGAATCTTATGTGTAAAAAGTCATAGTCATATATTAGTGGGGCATTTGACTAGTAGATGATGAGGTGGTAACAATATGGGGGATGTTAGTTTTCATCACTTTTAATTCATCTATATGGCATCCATGACTAATGACAAAGTGACGTGGACATCCAATTGTCATTACTATAATTAAAAAATGATTACAAGTCATTTGATAAGAACATAGACAACTTCACCCCCTCACCTACTTATGTACCTACCTGTCTACCTACCCACCCACCCACATGTTAACCTACCTACTTATTTATCCACCAAACCACCTACCTATCACCTACCTAGCTACCCACCTACCCACTTACCCACCTACCTACCTACCTATTTACCTACCCACCCACCTACCTATTCCCCACTTACCTACCCACCCACCTACCTATTCCCCACTTACCTATCCACCTACCTACTTACCTACCCAATTCTTACCTATCATCCTACCACTTGCTACCTATTTCATACTCTTGTAGTAATATGAAATAAACATGTGAAATGAAAAACTTGACCAAAATTGAACACCTTTTGATGTTGTAGATGGATTCAGTTTATCAATGTGAAGGTGAAAAGTTCAATTCTTAATACTTACAACTTATGTGTATTCCTAAAGGGCTAGGGTAAGTAGGCTAGACTAAGGTACTTACATAGGGAGGTTACATAGGCTACATAGGCTACATAAGTCATGTTAGGTACGTAAAACTACTATCTACCTACCTATTAAAAATATTTTAAAATAATAATCCCAAAAAATTAATTAATCTAGGTATAAATTTGAATAATAAAATGGTCTAGTGTCTGTCAATCATATTTTAGTCATTCATTACATGACACCTCGACATTATATATGGCTTGTCCTTAATGATTATAGGATGAAAAACGCCACATCAAACATTAAATGACTGCTTGTCCTTTATAATTTGTCCGTTACAACTAAGGGCCTTTAATCATATAATGTTCGATATGATTACAAATTAATCATATATGGAGTCATAGATTTAAGAATTTCTTTTAACAATCTCAAGCGTCCTTTATAGTTCCAAGTCCGTCTCCTCATCCTTTTTGCAAGAAATTCATGGTGTGGATGTTTGCCATGTTGTTGCACTCTTAAGGTTAAGGGATGTCCATGTAACATTTGGGATCTTCTTTTGATGTTTCATTCATAAGCCTTCCTATTTGTCTCATTACTTCCCCTCTCTTTTGGATTTTGGATGTTAATTTGTCATTTTTCATTTGACCATGTTGGGAGTTTTTAAAAGGCTTCTAGGCTTGGACTATTTGGAATGGCCTCATGCTCTCCTTGTCCATTGATTGGTTTGTTTCCCCATTTCTAGTGCAGGGTTAAATTTCATTTTTTCAGAAGGCATTGCTCTCATGGTCTATTTAGGGAATTGGGCTCTAGTTGCCCTGTCATAGCCTTTAGGTTCTTATTGGATTCTTGTTCATTTTTATTGGAGGTGATAGGAATAAACAATTCAAGTTCACTATCCTTCTAATCCCATTTGAAGTTGGTGTAAAAGCTTTTTCCCTTAATGACAATGATGCTTGTACGCCCATTTGAACAATTGGAAGAAAGAAGAGCAAATTAGCTTTAGAAAAATATTTCAAAACAATTACACAATCATTTTTTTTCTAGCACCATCTTTGATTTGCCTTCTAATTTATTTTCTAACTTGTATTAAGCACATTTGAAATCTTGTGCATAGTTATTTGTTTGCCCAATGATTTATTTTTTTGACTGGTTTTAAATGTTTTTTCCGTTGCATTGTGCATTCAATTGGGTCTTTCCATCCCTTAACCCTTGGTTTGTCACATTGCATTTGTGAACAACCTTTGCATATGCACCTTTTTCATTGTGCCCGTGGTGAGGAAAAAACAACTTCCCATGATGTTGTGTGTGATGCCTTTGCATCTATCATGAAGGATGTAAGATTTCACATTTTACATGAGCAAACCCATGTTTTTTTGTCATTTGCCTTTCAATCTTCACATTGACAAATAAATATTTTGGTTTCAATGGATGGTGTCTAAATGTTGGCTAACATTGTCATTGTTAACCCCACTAGAACATATTTGGTTTCGTGGGTAGTTATATTTCTTGAGGTTGTTTCGATAGTCATGGCTCAAATTTAAAATGGCCTTTATCATGATTGATATTCAACAAACATGTTTTTCCCTTTAACCAAAGAGATATTTGGATGTTTGCATTAGTTGACTAATGATTTTTTTTCCATCAATGTGTTAAACATGGTGTGGAAAGGGAAAGGCAATGAAGGCCCTCCTCTTTCAGCTTTACATTCATTTTCCAAGCATAGTGTCAATGATGTTGCAACAAATGCATGTGACCTCTATTTTAAGATGTATTGTTATTATAGGTGAGGATTTTTTTTAACTAGGCATTCTTTCAAGTGTTCCTCCCTTCTTCTTATTTGATATGCTTCTTGCAACTAGGGAAGGTGTTAGGTACTTGATTTGTTCATGTTTCCTTAACGGTCTCCCTTCTTTGGAGGATTTTTTGTTCGCCAAGACCTGGGTCCTCCCATCTTGTACCTTTTTCCCCTTTCTTTGGATGCTTTGTTTTATTGATGATTCTCAAGTTTTCATCAAGGGGAGATTCTTGATAAAAATAAAGAACCGCCCAACACTGGTCTACAGTCAACACATGGGAAATGGCCCTTCAACAATCACACTAGACGACATGTGTACCCTACCAGATATGAGGCCCATCAAATCAACGTTCCTTTGTACAGATAATGTCTCGCTGTGTCAGCTCTTCCACAGGCTTCTAGCTTTAACTAGTAACCTTCAAGCCGACCTAAACAAATAGAGTGTATGGCCTGTCAAGTTTTACGTCATTGACGGCCACCGCTATACTGCATATGACATTTCAATTCCTAATAGCCGAATGAAACCAATAGTTAGCTGCCATAAACTGCCCACTAATTGGTTGTGGTTACCATGGCAAGTGGGGTTTTGGGGGTGTTGATTTTAAAATGACTAAACGTGAAATTGACTTTAGAACACGCACACACCGGCCAGGAAAGATCTTTGTGGGCTTACGTGAGGCATCCAGTTTACACTTGGATAGTACCTAACACGTGGGATTGGTCCTAGCTACACCATATTCTTTACCACCAATCCAATGGATATTTTAGCAACTAATCAAATCAATTTCCTCCTGGTGTAGGATTTCATAACTAACGTTTGATTCCTAGTCCACTTAGCTTACAGGTGTGAAGTGACATACCACACTGGGATTCCTTGAAATAAAACTCTTGAACAAATCCCTTGCCTCCTCTTGTACAAGGGTTATTAATTTACTTCCCTTCCTTCCCTTTCCAAGCTCAGGGTTTTACAGAGGGGATGTGTTTGCCATCTGCCATAAGTTACACCTCGGTCACCCTTGCCTTGTTGAGTTCAAATTGTAGGTAACTATAATGGTACAGAAAGCCCTTGGGTGCGGGCTTTACTGCAAGAAGGGCCCAGCCTCCTGCAAGCCCTTATTCTGGTGAGCCCAGGCGTACACCTGCAGCTGAGGGCTTTATGTGTGTAAAGGTCACAGTTGTGTGCAGCTGAGAGAAGACCCGGAATTGAGCTTTACAATTTTCATGAAGATGGCAGAGAGCTAGGCAGGGTTTCTGCAAATCGTAATGGCTATACAGGAGACAGATGAATTTTTTAATTCTGTAACATGGCTTCTGAATACACTAAAATAAAATGATAGGTCTTTATGGTTGTCCAATTACAGGTGTGCCATGAGTAATTTACCTGCAGTTCTTTACCTATTCATATGTCATGCCACCTTGTGTCAAGATTTTAATTGACCTCCAGTCGTCCATTTACTGGTGTGCCATGGATGCCATACCACCAGTTGTTTCTTTTATGATTAAAGTCAATTGCTTCCTTTGTCCAAAGTGTGTAAGTGACTTTGGGTGAAGGATATGCTGCAGTGGACAGCTTTCACAAGTGTGTCATATATGTGTTCTTTACATGCATAACATTGGAACACCCATTCAACATTATTCTGCATACACCATCTTCCCCACCAACATCTTCAGTTCGAGGTTGTCAATATGTTTTTGAATAGATCATGTTTATTTCACATTTCTATGTGTTATTGGTAAATGATGACGTAGACCTGTAAGACTTTATTCAAAGACAAAACCAGGGGGGGGGGGGGCAAAAAAAAACAAAAGAGGAAGAAAAAGATTAGTTCAGTTTATACAAGTTGCAAACAACTCAAATTTCTTCCTTTTTAGTTAGTTTCTTCAACTGAACTCCTCCTGCTTAATATATAAGAGTTTTATGTCTGCACTCAGCACTACTCAACGTTATTTCTTTTCTCTTACTGTGTTTTCAACTTTTCTTTCTGACTAAACATGTAAGGGTTTCAAGAATATAATACTCACAAACCTTGCCATTTTTGCTTTCTTAGTTATGTTTTCCAATGTTGCTGAGATATGTGCATTTTAATACATCAGTCAGATAAGGGTAAATACAAAATTTTCAAAAAACATATCAACCAAGAAAAGGTACATAAACTTTTAAAATTTTCAAACTGGGTAAAAGTAGTATACAAGCTTTGCAAAATTTCCAATCTGGGTAAAGATAAATGATCAACATTTACCCTATTTGCAAGGGAGGGTAGGGGTAAATAATTTCTTTATTTGCTCTATACATACCATGTTGGTATAAGTGAGTAAATGTAAGATAAAATAAATATTTACACAAGTATGGAAATTTTCAAAGTCAAAAAAAAAAGTATGCAATTGACATTGCAAAATGAACACATGAAATTTCAAATATCCTATCAAAAATTAACAAAATATAATCAAATCAATCAATAGTATAATATATTCAAACAACTCTTATAATGGAAACATAATCAAATTTAAAGGGAATCCATGAGCATATGGTAAGAGCTTTTCCAAGGCAAAATTTATGTAACGAATAACAATAAAATGCTATTTTTTTTTTATTCAATTGTTAATCATCATAATTCAAACAAATCCATTGTAACGACATGCATTGCAAAATATGGCGATAATGATTTTGGCATGTACCCTTTATTGACCCCTGTGAAAAGAATTACCTTCCTCAAGGTAAAGGTAAACCTCAAGTATATACTTACTATCCAAGTAAAATGAAGACAGAATAAATCTGAAACATTTACAAGCTAGGTAGGTTAATTATAAAGGTAACAAAGACATTTATTAAACGGGTAAGGTTATATTTACCTCGTTATATACCATGGGTATATCAAGGTAATATATTTACCTGCCTAACACTAATGTTTTCCAACTTTTCTTCTCCCATGTATGCAAGGGTCTGAAGCAGTGATTTCTTTTCAATTTTGTGATGTTTCTCAAATGACACTCATCCATAAGTATATTTAACCAAATTTGACAATATTCAAAATATGAAAGTATAAAAAATTTGAAGCACCCTTTCATATTAGGCAATGTTGGTGATTTACATTCAAGCAAAGTACCAAAAAGGAAAAAAGAAAATCTATTTCTAATTCATTTCACATACCCACAACCTCCTTCCCAACATTATATTTTCATGCATAAAAATTGAAAACACATATCTTTATTGCAAGCCACCTTCAAATGATTTTAAATTTGGCTTTGAAACTAGGGTTTATTTTTCAATTTAATGAGGTAGGTGGATTAATGGTTTTCCACAAGAGAACTTAGACAAATCTGACTACATGTTAAAGTTAAAAATAAAAATCTATTGAAACCTTGATATGTATTGGCGAGTTGCAAGAACCTATAGTCTTAAAATGGTAATTTCGACCTTTTTTTCTTGAAATGTAACGAATTTGGGGGTATTTTTCTCAGAAAATCCTTTGTAAAAATCACAGGTCTTTGGGGAATCACTTCTAAGCAATGTGACTATAAACCACAAGCGCATTTAGAATTGAAATTATGTATGTTTATTACAAAGTTATGAGAATCTATGTTTTGGTTTGCATAAATATTTTTATATTTTTATATTTTTTATGTATAATTAATATGTCACATCATTTTCCTACCATGGATTTCACATAAATTATATTGAAATCTTTCAAAATTAGAATATCAATTCCATTCACAATTATATTTCATAAAACTTTACATTCATACAACAACATATTTCTCTCAAATGAAAGTGTTTCCAAATATCACAAGCATCCATTTATATATTAATATAAAAAAATTAAACAAGAAATTTTCTAAAATTTACACATCACATGACTTCCCATTTGATTTCATGTGTATAATAAAATGTCAAAAACTTTTCATATAAATTAACATATGTAAATTAATGCACACTAATATGCCAAATAAAATTCACATAATTTTTCACATAAATTATGATGTAAAAATCAAGCACATTAATTGTAATTATGAATAAATCATAATAAAACTATGAAATCCAACTAACAAATAAATCACCAATTTTTTTGAAAACTCGGAGGTGCATGGTAATTTATTGCATAAATCCCTTGTGCATTCTTGGTGTCTTGTTATAATTATTAAACAATTACATAAGTAATAATCTAATTATATCAAGTTACATGGCCAAAATGATGATCATCCAAATTTTAATTAGTGAAAGTTTTGTTACATACTAAAATTATTCATAAAGTTGACGAGAACAGCTAGTTTTGGCATAATAAAACATCAACTACATAACTAATAATGACATTTTGCAAAACAAAATAACTAGGACCCAAACTAGTTTTTTGACCAATTTGAGTGGGGCCATAGTGAACCAGCACCTTCTAACACACCATCTAAGATGGATGATTTGTGATTAGGAAACATTTTAAAGTTGGGTTCCAGTTCCCTAGCTAACCATGGTGGTTATCTCAGTTGCTTTATTTACTACATACGAACTAGGTAGGTAGTAAAAAAAGCCCCTACCTACTTACCTAGTAATCCCTTTTCTTTTAACCTACCTGTCTATATGTTAAACCAACTTCTAATTGAATGGGTTACCAAGTTGATCCTCAACTGAGTCATAACGGGCATCCAGTGGGTGGTGCACTGGTGGGTGCTGATTCACTCTTGCCTTTTGGTGGTCAACTGAGTTTCATCCCCTCTTTCCTTTTTTCTGAGCGCCTCCACTGCTGCAACATATATTTTCACTGCTCCTACCTGTACAACTACTATAGTTACTTTGGAATATTGTGCATTAAATGCTGAGATTTAATAACATTTCATTACTTTGCATATACCACCAAAAGAGGGGATAGGGGTGACTGTACGGACAACGTTACTAGATGTGAAATTTTTTTAAAACAAAATCCTTCTCTATTCTTGGCCACTACTCGAACTTATTAAAAAGTTGCGGCGATTTTAATTTTTAGAAACTAGAAATCTGACAAATTTGGGCCTTTTTTTCCAGGAAAAATCCTTTTTATACGTCCAAATCGTATGTTTCAGGTCAAAATTCGGTGGACATTCACCAATAAAGAAAACTCTGCATGGTCCACTCTTAAATGCATTTGTGAAGTCTACCTGGCCTCGTCAGACTTCCATCCCTTTCACGCATTGGTAAAAGTATGGTCTGGACCAGTGTTGGGCGGTTCTCACTTTTTCGTGAGAACTGTCGGTTTCGGTTTTTGAGGCAGGCTTTAAGAACTGCCCTGGTTCTTTTTTTTGAGAAAAATGCTCATTTTGAGAACCGCCCCGGTTTTCAGAATCTTAAAAAAAATCCGATCAGGCGATTTTCAGGGTAGTGGTTCTCACAGAATTTTGAACCATCGATTTTCAGGGACGGTTCTCACAAGTCGGTTCTGACAAATTATGGTTATATATATTATTATTATTATTATTTTATTTTATTTTTGGTTTTTTTCTGTCTCATTTCTTACAATCAGCGTTTTTTTTAAGGCATGAATCTCAGTTTAGCAGCAAATTTGGTCCTAAACTGAGTTTGCCCTCTCCTCTCTTTCCTGAACGCTTTCAACCAATCACTGCTGCTGCTATGTGTACTGTAGCCATAAATTTTCTCGAGCCTGGTGCATTTAATGCGCTGAATCTCAGTATTTCATACCCTTATTTAATAAATTTTCATGACTTTGCGGGCAACATCCAAGAGGGGATGAAGCATCAAATGTGGGGGGCGGGGTGCAACTCAGTCCCAACAGGGCATGACTTTCCAGATAACTCTAATTTTTATTTTTTATTTTTTACCATGGGAACCGGACCTTTCTCAAAATGTGAGAATCGATCCGGTTCTCAAATTGGTTGCCAGGTGAGAACCTGGGCTGTTCTCACCTCCAGTGGCAACCTTCAATCCGGTTCTCTTGACAGTTAACATCTCCGGTTCTCAGTGATCGGTTCTCAATGATAACCGGGATGAAAACAGTATCCGGTTCTCATTCAGTGAGTGAGAACCGCCCAACACTGGTCTGGACGCCTTAATAAAATTGCCTCAATAATCTCATGTCTTGTCACAGTTTACCCACACCTTTTAGTTTTTGTTCTGCATTCCTGCAGCCCGCTGCCCCGCTCTCAAAGAGCTGAATCGCCAAATTTGAGCTTAAGTTTTACTTCATTTTCTGTTACTGTCACTGTCAGTTTTAACGGGTCAGGATCATTTTTAATGAATCGTCAACTAAGATATAGATGCCGGGCCTTTGAACCGTGGACTAAAAAGAAACCGATTATGCTCTGGAACAGGCCCAGGAAGAACCCCGTACCACGTAATGGAAAAGCGGATTGCACTACTGCGCTCGTCCCATGCCGGGTAACTGGCCCGTTGCAGAGTGCGAAGAATTTGAAGACCTGGTTTGGTGTGGAGTTGGAACTGGGGCTTTGACTGATGTGTCATAAGTTTTGGACGTCAGCAGACCGTCCACACAGAAGATGCCACTTCGGTGCCCAAGAGCGCTGGCGCGGTCTTATTGGGTACGCGCGAAACGCGGGATCCAGTCCCACTAGATGAACTAGAAAACGCGTGCCACGTTCTGTGACTCCAATGGAGCCACGTTTTGACGCGATGCGCTATTTATTGCCTTGCAGATCCACAGCCACGACCCAACCATTATCGAATCCACTCTCTCACCTGTGAATACCAGCCCCGCTTCCGCTTCAAGCCCACAGGCAGAAAATTTCTCTTGTTTGTGATCACGGTTATGAATTCAAGACTTTGAGCGCACGTCCCATTCAAGACTTGTTTTCTCTCTGTGTAGGTTCCTGTATATTCTATCTCTCCGTTTGTCTCGAGCTTAGATTTGTGAATATTGACAGTGATCTCCCGATTGAGTAGTAGTGCCTCCTTCGTGTTCAAGAGAAAAAGGGGTAATTGCGAGTTTGTTTCTTTTGTTGCAGAAATTTTCCCACAACACCGCAGTGGTTCTGAAGGTTCAAACAGTGTAAATTAGAGCTCTGCACAGTTCGAAACATTTGTAACAATATTGTAATTGTGTAATTCTTCGACAATCAACCCGCACCGGCTTGGTTTTGTTAATTTTGTTGCACAGTGAAAGTTGAGGAGCTGAGAAATCTTCAGTACTCTGCAAGATTCCTACTGAAGCAATAGTCGGAGCTGCAAGGATTTTTGGCGTCAGAAGATTTTCTTTGGGACGAGGCAGACAGCTAAAAGTCTTGGAAGCCTAGCAGATTGATCTTGGAGTAGACGTAACACTCCAATCGCAGACGAGATTAACATGGCCATGTCAATGAGGGATATGTACTATAGTTCCAGCGAGCCGACTTGGTTAGTGAATCACGCGCGACACGCCCCACGTTACTCGGAAACGCACCGAATGATGCCGTACTACGCTGGTCAGACGAGGCAGGGTGCGCCGGTGCTAGAGCTTTTCGTGCCCATGTGCTGCACCAAGTGTGAGGAGAAAGTGCGCGAGGAGTTGTTGGAGCTTCGCGGGGTGCACAACGTGATGATCTATCCGCAGCTGCAGAAAGTGGTAGTCTCTGGGTTCGTTGATCCGTTGCGCGCACTCAAGAAGGTGAAGAAGGTGAAGAAGAAATCTGAGATTTGGTCCCCACTTTATAATGGTGCCGCTTCTTACGGTGGTGGATCTTCATATGGGCGCCAATATTTGTTGGGTGAGAAAATGCATAACGACTTC
>Ga0116227_10012966_pt1 | contig 13331 bp, 9 predicted proteins | sample S1TSphgellanicum_FD_89693 | JGI IMG/M metagenome (GOLD analysis project Ga0116227, IMG submission 89693) | Host-associated microbial communities from peat moss isolated from Minnesota, USA - S1T2_Fb - Sphagnum magellanicum MG | ecosystem: Host-associated > Plants > Peat moss > Unclassified...
GGACCAACACGGAGGAACATGCGGTACTGACCTATCGCAACACCCTCTATGGCCCGGACACACGCGACTTCTGGATCGGATTTCGTTGCGCCAGCGATACGCCGCCGGAGGTGAAGTAGGGGCGCGGGTTTGCGCCACGAACGAGCCAGACTTCCCGACCTCGCTACCAATCGGCGTTTCGGTAGATGTGAAGTCCCCAGGCGAATAGGGCGATGCGAAAGCCCCACCCCAAAATTGAACCGCCCAAATCAAACCAGGCGAAAATGACCCAGTTAAGATGGACGAACCACAGAAGCATGGAAGCCACGGCGTAGGCCATCATGGTCACTCCCAATCTCTCGCTCATAGGAGTGCAGATTAACAGAAATTCGTGACTAAAAGGCAATACCTTTGGATTGCCGGTTCAATCTGCGAGCTCGCTCGAAACAGCCGTTGCACGCCGCCCCTTGGCATCCGGTACGGAACCCGCTAGAGTCTGTGGCTGCCATGCCCCGTAAATCCTCCGACTCCGATTCTCCCGACGCGCCGCCCAAGGTAAAAGTCACCCGCGAAACGCTCGGGCAGATGTTTGGGCTTTATGCCTATCTGCGGCCTTACCGGGGGCGGCTCTATGTTGGGCTTTTCATGCTTGTCGCCTCGACCGTGCTGGGCCTTTTCTTTCCGCTTTTGGCGGGCAAAATGATCGACAGCAAAACGCACGACGAGGCTTTCCAGACGGCGTTGCTCATGGTCGTCATTCTCCTCGCGCAGGGAATCATGTCCTTTTTTCAGTCGTTCCTCTTCAACACCCTCGGTGAATACGGCCTCTCCAACCTGCGCAAGGGGCTGTTCAATCACCTGACCGAAATGCCGATGACTTTTTACAGCCAGCGGCAGGTGGGCGAATTGACGAGCCGGATGTTCGCCGACCTGACCCAGCTTCAGGACGCCTTCGTCATGGCCGTCCCGCAATTTCTCCGCCAGAGCATCATCATGCTGGGGAGCCTCGGCATGATGATTTACAAGTCGCCGCGTCTGACCGGCGTGATGCTGGCCTGCTTCCCGCCGACGATCATCGGCGCGATCCTGATCGGGCGGCTGGTGGGCAGGCGTTCACGCACCACGCAGGACGAACTCGCGCAGGCGGCCAACGTCGTTTCGGAGGCGTTCCAGGGCATCGCCAACGTGAAGGCGTTTTGCAACGAGCTCTTCGAGCAGCAGCGCTACGAAGCCCGCATCACCGAGTTCCTCAAGTCAGTCCGCCAGGGCGCCATCGTCCGCGCGCTTCTGGTCGCCTTCATCATCTTCGCCATCTTCAGCGCCATCACCGTCGTTCTCTGGTACGGCACGCTTCAGATGCTCGATGGCCGTTTGCAGGCGGGCAACCTGCTCCAATTCACCTTCTACACCATCTTCATCGGCGGATCGATCGGCAGTTTCGCCGATCTCTACAGCAATCTCCAGCGCTCCATCGGCGCGACCCAGCGCGTGCGCGAGTTGCTCAACGAACCGGCCGAGCCGCTCGAAGTCGCGACCCGCGTCGCGCGCTTTCGCGGCGATGTCCGTTTTGATCGCGTCACCTTCGCTTATCCCTCGCGGCCGGAGGTCGATGTGCTCAGGCATCTCAGTTTCTCCGTACCGGCGGGAAAAATCGTCGCCCTCGTCGGACCGAGCGGCGCGGGCAAGTCGACCATCGCCTCGCTCCTGCTCCGTTTCTACGATCCGCAGCAGGGTTCCCTTCTCTTCGACGGACGCCCCGCCACCGATTACGGTCTCCACGAACTGCGCAGCCAGATGGCGCTCGTCCCGCAGGAGGTGCTCCTCTTCGGCGGGTCGATCGCGGAAAACATCGCCTATGGAAAGCCGGGCGCCAGTCAGCCGGAAATCGAAACCGCCGCGCGCCGCGCCAATGCCCACGACTTCATCACCGGTTTTCCCGAAGGCTACCAAACCCTCGTCGGCGAGCGGGGCGTCAAAGTCTCCGGCGGCCAGCGGCAGCGCATCGCCATCGCCCGCGCGTTGCTCAAGGATCCCTCCATCCTCATTCTCGACGAGGCCACCAGCGCGCTCGATGCCGAAAGCGAGCGCCTCGTGCAGCAGGCCCTCGAGGAATTGATGAAGGGCCGCACCTGCTTCGTCATCGCGCACCGGCTCTCCACCATCCGCAACGCCGATACCATCGTCATGCTCAGGGACGGGGCCGTCCGCGAAACCGGCTCTCACGACGAACTCATGGCCGTACCCGACGGCGCCTATCGCCGCATGGTCGAACTCCAGCACGGCGCGAACGTCCTCACCGAAGAAGCCGAAGTCGCCGCGGCGAAGTAGGTGTAGAATTCTTTAAGGCTTCCTCGTCATTTTCGCTATATGGCATTTTCTGCACCATGAATTTCTGTGCAGAATATTTCCCCCGGACGCTTGCCATTCATGGCCCTCTCTGCATCGCCACCGGTATTTTTTACGAATACCTACGTAGTCGCTGTCAAGAAGCTGACCTCCATGGTTAATGGCCGTCTCTTTCATTAACTTGAACTTCTCAAGGTCAGGTCTTTTTATGGGAGGCTTGTAAATTCCCGAATAAATCCTCTCCTTCAACCATCCGAAATGACATTTAGGACACCATGATTTTCTATGCAAAATACTGTCAGCAGTGGCTTCCCACCGATGTCCTTTTTTGCATTCAAAAACGGTGGTCGTTGGTCGCGCATGCAAGAATTCGCTCTTAGGAGTGATGACTTTACCGCCATGCTTTGCTGCGGTTGCCAGTAAAAGCGCATACCACTCATCCAACGAACGATACATGAGTATTAATTGGATTGCTTAGGCTTGCAGGTCAAGTTCAGCGTGAGCGAAGAGGAGCAAACGTCTTTTGCGCACGGTTGGCCAGCGCGCAACCCTGCAAGGGTTGCCAGCACTCAGCCCAGGGTTGGCGCAGCAGCGCCTACCCTGGGTACTCCGCCCGAATGATCCCAACCCTGTAAGGGTTGAATCAAATCCCTCACGCGTTCATGCTCAGGCCATGTCGCAATCCCTCGCGAAAATTCTGGTGCATACAATTTTCTCCACCAAAGATCGCGCGCCCTTTCTGCGCGACCGCGAATTGCGCGAGCAATTGCACCAATATCTCGGCGGTATCCTCAGCAAACTCGACTGCCAGCCCATCATCGCCGGCGGCGTCGACAACCATGTTCATTTCCTTTGCAGCTTGTCGCGCACGCGTGAAGCGTCGGCGATGGTCAAGGAAGTGAAACGAGGCTCGTCCCTTTGGCTGAAGGATAGGAGCCCTGAGTTGCGCGATTTCGCGTGGCAGAGCGGTTATGGAATTTTCTCCATTGGTGTTTCGCAGATTGAATCGGTGCGTGCCTACATTGCGAGACAGGAGGACCATCACAAAAAGGTTTCGTTTCAGGATGAGTTCCGCCTGTTTTTACGGAAGTACGAAATCGCTTTCGACGAGCGCCATGTGTGGGATTGATTCAACCCTTACAGGGTTGGCCCTGATCGCCGATTACCCAGGGTAGGCCCTGGCGGGCCAACCCTGGGCTGAGTGCTTGCAACCCTTGCAGGGTTGCCCCTGGCAGAATCTCACTTCGATGGCGCATCGGGCGAGGCTTGCACCAGCACGGAACCGGCATTACGCAACATCTGGGTGTAGTCGGTCATGATGTTGACCGCCTCGTCCAGTTGAGGGTCGTCGGTGGGATTATTGAGCGCGGAATCGAGATTGGCGTCCTCATCGGATTCGGGGTCGCCCGGATCGATCTTCGGTTTCTTGACCTCGGGAGGGGCGGCCGGCAGATTTTGCGCCACCATGTCGAGGGTCAGGTCGAGCATCGTATCCCGGCTTGATTTACGGGCGAGGAGGTCCTTTTTGCGCTGGGCATCGAGCGCTTTCAGATCGGCCTGCTCCTTGAGGCGAACCGCTTCATTGAGCGAGACGGTGCTGTCCGTCACCTTCTTCTTGTAAAACGCGATGTCCTGCCGGACGTAGTTAAAGTCCGGGGATGCCGCCACCCGCGTGGCCGAATTCGCTCTCAGGGCGTTCAGGTACGGGGTGGTCAGGTCGAAATTATCGAAGGAGACGGCGGGCACGGTGTCATAGGGCAGGTAATAGGGCAGCGTCGTCTCGCCCAGGATGGAGGAATAGGCGTCGAGGACCGATGGGAGGACGATATCGGGCACGACGCCCTTTTCCTGGGTCGACCCGCCCGCGACGCGATAGAACTTTTGCACGGTCATTTTGAGGTTCCCCGCGCCGGGTTCGCTGGGGAAACCAATCGGCATTTGCGGGTCCAGGGGAATGAGCGTCTGCACGGTTCCTTTCCCATGGGTGCTCTGGTCGCCGACGATGATGGCACGTCCATAGTCCTGCAACGCCGCCGCGACAATTTCGGTGGCGGAAGCGCTCATCTTGTTGACCATGACAAGCAGGGGCCCGTCGTAGATCTGCCGGGTGTCCTCGGTATCGAGGTGCTCGATATAATTGTCGGAACGGCGGATTTGCACCACCGGCTCGTGCTGTTTGACGAACAGGCCGGTGAGATCGACGGCCTGTTCGAGCAGGCCGCCGCCGTTGTTGCGGAAGTCGAGGATGATCCCGGCGACGTTTTCCTTCTTCAGCCGCTGGACCAGCGCGGTCACGTCGCTGGTGGCGGAATGGCGGGTCTCGGTGTTGTCATAAAAGTCGTGCAGATCGACCACGCCCAGCTTTTCCGTGCTCCCGTCGGGCAGACGATGGTCGATGATATGGGCGCCGGCGAGGCTGTCCTTGATGCTGACTTCATCGCGCTTGAGCACGATGTCCTTGTCGCCCGTGCCGCCCGCCGATTGAATGACCAGGTGGACCGTGCTCCCCTTTGGACCGCGGATCATCGCCACCACGTGCCGCAGCTTCATGAACATCGCGTCGACCGGTTTGTCCTTGCCCTGGCCGACCGAGATGATCCGGTCGCCGGCCTGAAGACGTTTGTCCAGGTCCGCCGGCCCTCCGGGGATGACTTCCTCGATCGTGGCATAGCCATCATCCGACCGCAGGACGGCCCCGATGCCGGTGACGCTGTGCTTGATGGCCTGGATGTTGAAGTCCTGCGCCTCCTCCGGCGCCATGTAATCCGAGTGGGGATCATAGGCGTTGGCGAGCGCGTTGAGATAGAACTCGAGCACGTCCATGTCATCATCCTCTTCGCCATCCCGCAGAAACGAGGCGTACCGCTTCGAAAGGCGCTTGATCGTCTCGTCCGGCGACTTTTTGTCGAGCAGACCGTTGAGCATGTCGGATTTGACCTGGCCGCGCCAGATGGCCCGGGAGGCTGTCGCGTCCGTAATCCAGGGAGATTTCGTGGTTCGGATGGTGTAGGTCTCATCCTTGGTGAAATCGAACTTTTCGTGCAGGAGTTTCTCCGCGAGTTTGACGTTTTCGTCGACGCGCTGCATGTACCGATCAAAAATTTCAAAGGCCGGCGCCACGGCGGCTTCGTCGCTGTCGCCATGGAGAAGCAGCTCGCCCATGGTGTTGCCGTACTTCGCGGTGAACTCGTCGATGTCGCTCTGCAGGAAGAAGAGATGCGTCGGGTCGAGCGCCAGGAAATAATTTTTCAGCCAGCGCTGGGAATACTCGGGCGAGATCGGCTTTTGCACGTAATGATCCTGCTCCAGCAATTCCCCCACAATGTGTCCGATGTCGGCATCGGTCTCCGCGTGAACCGTGATCGGCTTGATGGCGGGAAGGACGACGGGAGCGTCATCGGAGGGCGCCGGCGAGGCCTTCTGCGTCGATTCCGCCTTGTCGGGCGCAATCTGCGCGGGGACAACCGGGGGATGATCCGGAAGGTCAATTCCGGGCGTCTGACTCGGACCGGCGCCGGGCGTCGGGGCGGGCGAGGAATTCGCCGAGTCCGGCGCGGTGGCGGGCATGACCACCGGTCCGGCTGCGGGCGCGGGGGAATCGCTCCAGCCGACCAGTGTCAGGGTTGGAAACAAGGCCGCCAACAGAAAGGCGTGGCGGAGGTGGAGGAACTTCGGTCGGGATGTCATAAAGTTGGCGCTAGAGCTGGGTCAGTCCGGCGAGATAGGGACGCAAGGGTTCCGGAACAACGACGTGTCCGTCCGCCTGCTGGTAGGTTTCCAGCAGCGCGATAAAGAGCCTCGGCAAGGCCACGCCGGAACCGTTGAGGGTGTGGCAGAAAATATTTTTTCCTTCACTGTTCTTGTAACGCAGATTCATCCGGCGGGCCTGGAAATCCTCGAAGTTGCTGCACGACGAGACCTCGAGCCAGGCGCCGACGCCCGGCGCCCAAACCTCCAGATCATAGCACTTCGCCGCGGCAAAGCCAATATCTCCTGTGCAAAGTGAGACCACGCGATAGTGCAGCCCAAGCTCCCGCAGCACCCGCTCGGCGTGACCGACCAGGACCTCCAGCGTGGCGTATGACTCCTCCGGCGTCACGATGTGCACCAGTTCCACCTTGTCGAATTGGTGCACCCGGATCATCCCGCGCGTGTCCTTGCCCGCGCTGCCCGCCTCGCGGCGAAAGCAGGGCGTGTAGGCCGCGTAACGGATCGGCAGCCGGTCGGCGGCGACGATTTCCTCGCGATGCAGGTTGGTCACCGGGACCTCGGCGGTGGGGACCAGGTAGAGCGGCGGATTCTCCTCGACGCGATACATGTCCTCGGCGAATTTCGGCAGTTGCGACGTGCCGGTCATGCTTTCGCCGCGCACGAGAAAGGGCGGTGAAATTTCGGTATAGCCGTGCTGGCTGGTGTGAAGATCGAGCAGGTAATTGATCAGCGCCCGCTCCAGACGCGCGCCCGCGCCCTTGAAGACGATGAAGCCGCTGCCCGAAATTTTGGTCGCCGCTTCGAGATCGATCAGGCCGAGTTGCGCGCCGATTTCCCAATGCGGTTTCGGCTTGAAATCGAACGCCGCCGCCTTGCCGATGACCCGCTCGATGCGGTTATCTTCGGCGCCCTTGCCGACGGGCACCGAGTCGTGGTTGATGTTGGGAATGCGCAGGAGAAGATCCGTCTGCTCGGTTTCAATCCCGGCCAATTCCTGATCGAGCTTGGCGATCTGGTCGCCCACGGCTTTCATCTTCGCCGTGGCTTCGGCGATGTCGCCGCCCTTCGCCTTGATTGCGCCGATCTCCTTGCTCGCGCGGTTCCGTTCGCTCTTCAGCGCCTCGCTCTCCTGCAAATGCTTGCGCCGTTTCTCATCGAGGACCAGCACCTGCGCGATCAGCTTCTCATCGCCGGTGTTTCGGCGCGCGAGGCGTTCCCGATAAAAATCGGGGTTTTCGCGAATCTTGCGTAGATCGAGCATAGGGGTCAGGTGCGGTGAATATCCTGCTTACGCCCGTCTTGCGCAAGTCTCAGGGCCTTGTCTAACAAAGATTTAATACCTTTTCGGTTAACTCCAGCAAACAAACCTGGCTGCGCTTCTCCTCCCGCGAAGTTATCGGCATGAGGATCATGCGCCATGAGTGCGAGTTTTTGGGACCGCCATGTTCGGAAGCTTGCGGAAGAGGGCCAACCGGATTAGCCCAGGCTCATGGCTGCCACCGCTTATCGCTACCTCGTCAAAGTGCCTGGAGTTCGGGGCGGCCATACGATTATCGAGGGCACGCGGATGGGCGTGCACGATGTCATCGGACTGCTGCAGAACGGTGAGACAATCGACTCGGTCTGTTCCGTCGATTGTTTCCCGGACATCACGAAGGCGCAGGTATATGAGTGCCTTGCCTGCTACGAGGATCACAAGGGCGAAATCGATGTCCTGGTGGCCCGGCAAATGGCTCCTGACGAGCAGAAATGAAGTTTCTCCTCGATCATTGCAGGCAACATCAATTTTGCCTGAGCTCGTCACGTTTTCTTCGAATTGTCCTCAGGGGGTGGAGACTTTGAGGTGCCAATTTTGGAACCTTCGGGACGCCGGGCTATTTTCGGGCATTCCTCCGGAATGCAGGGGAGGGGGAAGGAGATTACTCTCCTGGCAGACAGGATAGATAGCGTTTCCACGCCGCATCGTTCGTCATATCATATTCAATTCGGTACTCCGGATGCGCGGCGCGTAGGATTGAAAGCACATCGCCACTCTTTGCAGCATCTCCGAAATAAATGAAATATTCGCGAATCCCGCGAGTCGCGATCCGCATGACGTATGCAGCCCAGCCCTTACCATACTGATCGCAAAGCTGAATTAGTTTATCTTCGAGTGCATCCAGCGCCACGGCTTCGTTCGAATCCCAAAAAGAAGTCGTGACGGGACGCCGGCAATAAACGCCAAACCAGGCGAGCTTAGGCAGTTCCCTTATGGGCGCAGAAGAACGGAAGTGATCATTGATCAGGATTTGTGCGGGGCGACCTTCCATTTCGGCTATTCGATGTGTCCACGGCATAGGTCAATTCAGAACGAATATAAGGCAGGGTCGGGACAGAGTCCGACCCTCCAATAATTTCCGTTAATTCCGTCAAAAATCGGCAATCGATCTCAGAGCAAATCCGGAAACGACTCGAACTGGTTCAGGATGTCGGCGGCGAAATCCTCGTAGGCGTAATCCTTGTTGCCGCGCGCCTCCCAAATGATTTGAGTCGAGGGCAGTTCCTCCCACGGATGAGAAAGGAGCATGGAGTTCCCGCTGAAGCCGACGCCGATTTGCTTGACGAGCTGATTGACGGAAACGAGGGCGTGTGAGAGCAGCGCCCGGCGGTTGATCCTCACCGGTGTCTCGTGGTGGGCGACCGCGTCGACCAGGACCTGCGGAAATTCATTTTCCATGAGCCATTTCGCCCCGATCTCGGCGTGCGTCATGCCGAACATCTCCGTCTCGCAGGTGGCGAGGGGGAGCGACTCGTGCATCGAGCGGTTCAACGTGGTGAAATAAGCAAAGGGAAACAGCTCGGCCAGGATCATTTTGCCGACGTCGTGAAACGCCCCCGCGGCGTACTCGCAACCGCACCGCTTCAGGTCGAGCGCATCGTAGAGGAAGTCCATGACGACGCCGACGGAGACCTGATGCCGCCACAGGGGCAGCCAGTCGAACGTGGGCGACTTCGGGTTCTCATAGTTGAGGGCGAAAAACGTGATGGCCAGGTTGCGGGCGCGCTCCAATCCGAGCGTTTCGAGGGCCTCGGCCGCGTCCATGCCTTCGGTTGATTCGTCATCCGCGGAGGGGTTGATCATGAACTTGACCAGAAGCCGGACGGCGCTCTCGTAGCCGGGCACCTTGTCCATCACTTCCGCGAGGGCGGCGGGGTCATCGGCGCGGGGATGGCATAAATCCCGAATTGTGCTGACCAGCAAATGGACCTGAAGCGGCTCCTGCCGGTCTTTCATCGCCTCTTCCACTTGTTTGCGCGAGAGCTTGAGCGACGATCCCGCCTTGGTCTCGTTCACGTTCCATTGCTGCTTGGTCTGAACCATCAGCCCGTGCAGGGTCTGGGTATTGTGCCCCGAGCGGGGAACGCAGACCGGCTTGATTTCCCGCGGCGCTTCGATCTGCGCCGTTTCGTACCGGAAGTTGTGGACATTGTCGAGGGCGGCGCGCAATTCACGGTAGTCCGCAAAGCGACTGTCCGGTGAGCGCTCCATCATCTTTTGGATCAGATGGATCCATCCGGTCGGGATATTGGCCTCGCGGGCGACTTCGATCGGGAACGGCTTTTCCAAATGGCCCCAGATAATGTCTTCCAGCGTCGAGCCGTCAAACGGCTGGTGGCCGGTCATCAGGTGAAAGAGCGAGGCGCCCAGGGAATAGATGTCGGTGCGCTGATCGGTCGGCCCCCGGGAAATCTGTTCGGGCGAAACATAGGCGGGCGTGCCGAAGGCCTCGCGCTCGCCCGCTTCGCTCGCGTCCTTGACAATTTTCTGCGCCAGACCGAAATCGGTCAGCAGGATGTTGTTGCTCCGGTCGACCAGGAAGTTGGCCGGTTTGATGTCGAGGTGGATAATATTGGCCTTGTGCGCGGAATGGAGCGCGGCGATGGCATGGCTGAGAAACCATTTCGCCTGGTCTTCGCTGAACCAGCGCTTCGTTTCGATCCAGTTTTCAAACGTCTCCCCTTCGATGTAGGACATGCTGAAGAAGACAACGCTGCCTTCCTGCCCGATGAAAAAGATCGGGATGATGTTCGGATGGCGCAGGGCCGCCACCGCGCGCGCCTCCTCCTGGAAATACTGGACGTAGCTCGGATTGGAAGCGTACTCGGGCCGCAGCACCTTGATCGCCACGTAGCGCTCGAGGGCCGGTTCCAGCGCCTTGAAAACGGTGCCCATCCCGCCCTGGGCGATCCGGTCGGTGATGACGTAGTGTCCGAGACTTGTTCCGGGGACGAGGTCTTCAAGCTCCAGTTGGCGCGGCATAGAGGGTGATATCCTTCATGTGCATGCACTTGGCGCATGCACGGGAACGAATTTACCGTCCCTTTTACGAAACAACAGTGAAAACCATCGCGAAAGAGAGATTAATTTCTTTCCCAGAGCGAACGGACAGTCTCCGCCTTGTCCCTGGGTTCCCGCAACGACCTCTACTTGGCCTGGGGTTGAACCGGTCCGGGGTTGGTGCCTGACGCGATGACCGTCGAACCGGCGTAAGCCTTGACCAGCCCCTGCGCCACGCAATCGGCGTACTCGCGAAAGATGCTGCCATAACTCTTGCCGTCGAATGTCCGTTGTCCCTCGTAATCGCCGGCCAGCAAACGCTTATAGACGACCTTGTTGTTCATGAAGTAGGGTTCCGTGCAGACGACCGGACCGTCGTATTCGCGGTTTGCCGCCAGGTTGCGCGCCACCACGTAGGGGTTGCCGGGAATGACCGCGCGGGTGGTGCTCGAATCGCCGTACATGACCGGGCCCAGGCCGGTTCTTTGCGTGAAGACGTTGGCGATGTCGGCGGCGACTTCCGTTTCGATGTCGGAGCTGCCTTCGACCATTTTGTAAACGCAGCGCCTTTGCATTTCCGGGTCCTGCATTTCGCTTCTCGTATAACTTCCGCCGACGAAGAAGATGTTCGCGTTGCCGGGTGTGACCCGGCCCCGGCCGCTCCGTGGCGTGGCATCGATGTAAAGCGTGACCGTGATGTCGGGCACGAAGTTGTTCCGGATGCGGTTGCCCCGTTCCACAATCTCGGAGCAGCGGTAAAAAAGAAATTCGGACAGCTCCATCAGCCTTTGTCCGAAGAGAAGATTGAGCTTGTCCGGCGGCAGCGCCCGCAGGTTCGTGGCGTGATTGGAATGGGCGATGAGCAGCTCCCGCGCTTGCTCGATCATGTCGCCCGGGCGATACGGCGTCACCGGTTCGGTCGAGTCGCGCACCATGAAGACGGTGGCTCCCATGTTGGTCAATTCCTGCTTGAGCAGGCGTCCCGTGATCAGGTTGAGGTCGCCCTCCTGCACCGGAGCGCTGCCGTTGTAGCGCGTGCTCCGCTCTTCCATCTGCGCCCACGGTCCGCCGATATGGCCCGGGTCGATGGCCACGCGCAGTCCGTTCAGCGGCTTGTCGAGCGGGTGCGACATGGTGCGGACTTCCGCCGGTGTGCGAAACCAGCGCATCGGCGCGCGGGGATGGTCGGGCGGCGCGAACTGGAGCACGAATTGCGGCGTCTGCCTCTCCCTCACGGAGGGATAAACCACGACGCGCGAATCATTGATGTCGAGGTAAGGCGTGAAGGCCGAGAAAGGATCGTAGAGCTTGTGCAGCTTTTGCTCGAATTGCTGGCGGGTGATGGTGCCCTGATAGAGGTCGATCGGAAACCACGGGTTGGGCGTCGGCAGCCGCGGCGAACCCGTGGCCGTTTTCAGATGACGCACGTCGCTGATGCTGCGCGCGCTGAACGACGTCCACGGAGTGACGGGAGGATACGCGACCAGCGGAAGGTCGTTGGAGGATGACCGGGCGGGCGGCGGCGGGGTGGGACTCGGGTCCATCGGTTTGCCTCCGGCTCCAAGGCACAGGACCGCCCCCACCCCGAGAAGTGCGGCAACTCCATAAATGATTAATCGCGGTTGAGCCAAACGCATGGCCGACTAAGCTGTCAGCGGTTTTCCAAAAACGCAAGGGCGCAATGGCGATCAGGGTGTGCCTGTAAGACCATTTGTAATCACAACGTGGTACGAAAGCTCCCGTCATCCCGAGCTTGGCGAGGGATCAGCCCCCGGTAGACCATGCCACAGTTTCTGGCCCGTTGATCCTTCAACAGGCTCCTCTCGATCCGGCAGACATGCCCCCGCTCAACCCCCGGCCACCACTCGGATAAATTCGACCCTGTCCCCATGCTCAAGCGTGCGCCCGGGCCACTCGTCCCGCGCCAGCGTCTGGTGGTTGAGTTCGACCAAAAGCCTGCGTGGCTCCAATCCGCAACTCGCCGCGAGCTCCCCCAGCGTCATGGTCGCGCCGACCTGACGGGCGTGGCCGTTGACGAAAATGCTAAGGCGTTGCTGGACCCTTTCCGACATAATTCGAGTGAGACCACTATGGAGTACAATTGGACAAAAACAATTCTGTCCTCGCTAAACAAGTGGCCCGGGCCACTGGTGCGGGAGCGGGGCATCGCGAGCGCCAGGAAGCTGCCTTCTCCTTGGAGGGTCGGACTCCGTCCCGACCCACTCCCTGCCTTCCTTCCAATGCCTCCCGGCAGCCATTGACGGGGAGCGTTCCGCAAACGCGACGGCAGGGGAAGGCTTTATCCCTCGTCCCAGACTCCGTCTGGGAACGCACTTGTCGGCGCGACTCCGTCGCTCTCTCCATGCCCCGCGGTCGTCATCAATCGCCTTGATCGCGATGGGACAGCCGTTTGTCCTTTGGGTGGAAGCTTCATACAGTAGACGAAACCCTTGACCCGTGGGGAATTCATTTGTCCTCTAATTCGGAATTGATATCTAAGCCATACTTTTTTCTCAGATCCTCAAGGAATGCCTGATCTCTTAAATTTGTTTTCGAACTATTGCGTATAGCAATAATGATCCAAATTAGCGCTAAAAACCAAAATACTGTCAGACATATATTCCAAAGAGAGGCATCTGCCTCGCACCGGAGAAAGGAGCTCGCCAGCCAAAAGGAGGGAATCAAATAGCCTATTATTGACTTCTGCATAACAGGCTGACATTCGTGGAAGATTTTTGATCCTGCCAGCGTTCGGTAGTGGTTACAGTTGAAATCAGGACCTAACAGCTTCGATTAGCTGCTGTCGTTTGTCGTAGATAGCAAATTCTACTGATGGATTTTTAGCAATCTCTACGAGTGCAAAATCGCGCGCCGTCTTTAATGAATCAAATAAGCGCCATGCGTCCCCTGTATTTCCTTCACGTCGACTACCATCGAGTCGCAGGACAATACCCGTGCTTGCTTCAGCAGTTATAAC
>Ga0116227_10012967_pt1 | contig 13330 bp, 8 predicted proteins | sample S1TSphgellanicum_FD_89693 | JGI IMG/M metagenome (GOLD analysis project Ga0116227, IMG submission 89693) | Host-associated microbial communities from peat moss isolated from Minnesota, USA - S1T2_Fb - Sphagnum magellanicum MG | ecosystem: Host-associated > Plants > Peat moss > Unclassified...
AATTTTAAATTTCCTTTTTTAAAAAAATTTTGCAAAAAAAAAAAAAAAAAAGGCTGCTAGAGTTCAACAAGATAATTATTTTATTTTATTTCCAAACTGAATCACATGGATGAAAGGAAATTAGATAGAATTGAGCACATGAATGAAAGGAAATTAGATACAATTGAGCACATGAATGAAAGGAAATTGACCCATGTGACCAAATCTAAAATTGATGACAATTTTTGAGCAAATTTGAACCATGTGGATGAAAGTTGGTGCACTTGGATGAGCCATTTCACCATCAAGGATTTGGATGAATTCCATGAAAAAGATGAAAATGACAAATTGGATAAAACTCTCCAAATGACACATACCAAACCCTCCATATCCATGGGATTCATAACATGGAAAGATTTCACCATATACATGAAATTGAACACACAAATGAAACATAAAATGAAAATGAGTTTGATGGATGGAAATCAAATTCATGATGTCGATGAAATTGAATCATTGTGAACGAAAGTTATGACATGGATGAAAGTTCTCACATGGGATGAAATGGATGACATTCAATGATACAACCGTGTGAATGAAACTAAATGACATGGGTGGAATCAATTCATGATTTAGACAAAGTTGAATGCATGGATGAAACAAAAAACATTAAATTGACCTTGATGACATGAATGAAATTTAGCACAATCAAAAACAGAAATTGGATTCATGGGGTTGAACTTCATCAGATGGATGAAATTGATTAAACAAAAAGATAGTGATGAAAATGGATGAAACTCAGCAATGCAAATGAAATTGTGAGATTAAAGGACATAAACTGAAAGTGAATGACATTAGTGAAGGTTACCACATGGCCCCAATTGGACACCCAATTATTGTATCACACCATTTCTTAGCTCTCTATGAACTTTGTCAAAGTATTTGATAAAGTTTTTGTAGTTAGTATGTAAATTCCAATGACAATGATAATCTAAATTAGTTTAGGTGGAATAGAAATAAAGTCCATTAGTGGTCATCACCATGACATTATATATGACCATCACTTGGAAAATTGTGAAAACATTTCATACCTACCTTGTTTTTTCACTCTTTTCATCAGCCCATTTACATGGATATGAAAAGGCAAATTAACATGTGCCTATGCAATTCAATTCAAACATTAACCTTAGTAAATTTAAATGAGAAAAATATTGTGTTCAATTCAATTCAATCTAAATTTAATGGATTTTGAATTGCACTCAATATATTTGAATTTTATTTAAGAATTTGAATTCAATTCAAGTTGCATTATACAGATTCATTAAAAAAAAACTTAATTTCCAAAAACTCAACTCATTTTTTTCATCATTTCATTGTTGCTACATGAAATGACTTGGAGCCCAAGTTGTTTACTTTTTGTGTAAGTGCATAGTGTAAATGCATGGTCAAGGGATTTCTACTAGCAAATGGTATGCCATTGATGTGTCTCAAAGCTTTCATTACTTGGACCTAATCACAAGGAATTAAGGGATGTGCTTCAACTTTTGAAAGCTTTGTTTTACAACTCCCACAATGCAATGACCACCGTTACCACTTGATAAGTCTTTACAACATATAACAATGACAACAAACGATTTAATGTTACAACATGATGGATACCTAACTTGATGGGCAATGTCTCAAAATGCATGACCTTTAGTTGGTGGTGGTAACACTAACTTTGAATGTAGTTAGGCCATGAGCCATGAATTGGAATATAAAAATAAGTTCATGGATTAACATTATTTCATCTATCATCATCCATTACATTCATCAAAAAAATTCAACCACATTCATCCACATTGATATCTCATTATTTGACCATGTACACATTGTAAAATGATTTTTTTGGAATTAAAAAAATTACAAATACATTCAAAGTTTTCTTGGGAAAAAGCTCTTGAATGAGATCTATCAATTAACACATGGATCTTTAAACAATTGTCAAGTAATTGAAATAATGGATAAAAAGAAAAAAGAGACCACAAGAATAAAACTATCCAATCTTATAAGATAAATGTTGATCCATTTTGGTCGATGGATTATCAAGACCACCCACCATCTACCACTAGTTTTGTGTTTGAAATCTGAACATCTTTCATTTGTTTGCAACCATAAATCAAGATCAAGCTTATTAACCATGTATTTCCCACATTTCAAGCATAAATAACATAAGAACAAAGAAAGCCACACTAACCTTCTCCCATTAGCAATATTGCATTAACGTACCTTCTTCAACCTGCTATTACTATTTCACTAATGCAAAGGACTTGAAAAAAAAATCTTTTATCAAAGTTTGAACTAGGGTAAGATAACAAACAAGAAAGAGCAATGAGATTGACTCGAACAAAAGCTATGGCTCCATTAACACGTGAACTTTGAGAGGTTTGATGATCATTTACCTTCGTTGTAAGTATGCGATCCCACCGTGATGAAGGATCCAAAAAGAACTCTATCCACATTTTCCCTTTTTGGCATGTAGGGATTACCAAAAACAAAATCCTTTTAATATCATGTAGCTTGAACACATGGAGGTCAATATAAGGTATTGTGTCTTACATAGAATGTGTCCAATTTTTTGATTTGCTTCCGAAGATATTGGGTCAATATTTTTTGGCAAAAAAACCATGAGAAGAAGGCTATTACATAGACACTAAGAAAAAGAACAACACAAGAAAGTTTACAATTGTCATCATCTATGATTGTTGCCTTTGTTTCTATTCGGTTCACTTTGGGAAAAAATGCAATGCACTACAAAAGTTGTTGATGGGTACGGTCGAATTGTGAGTGCACACAAACAAGTAGTGGCAAGTGCCTCCTAGTCAACCTCCCTCTTCTCCATGTGTTTGTAAAACTGCTCCTCTTGCTTTTGTGGTTTGGAAAAGAGTTAGACCTTGTTGCACACAATAAAGACATTGCTTTGCAAAAAAAACCCTTGGCAAATTGCTATCTATTTCACTCCTCACAATCCAAAGGCATCCCAAGTAGACCCAAAAAATGCAATTCCCTTCTGGGGTTTGCCACAAATGCAATCTCTTTCCTAGCAACACCAACTCCACATTTCTTGGTGGTACAATTCCAAGGTGAACATCACCAGTCAGGTGGCAATTGCCCTAAAACCCTCCAAAATCCCAGCAAGAAACCCTAAAAGTATGCTAAAGGTGCACACCGGTAAAAAGCTGGAGCACTAAGGAATGTGTTCCTACTGTTTATTTTGCTTGGGGGGATTGTGTTGTGGAGAATTTCCAATTTGTTGAACACAAGATGAAATATGAAGAGAAATTTGAAGCAAATCTGAAGAGTTATTGCAAACCAATAAGTACCTATTTCTGGGGTACTTATTGTGTTTCATATTAACTAGTTGGGGGTGCCTCACAAGTCCAACTTTTTTTTGTATGGCAATGAGCCAATTTTATTGGCCCATCGCAATAAAAATTTGAAACAATGGAGGCTCCTGAAAAATGAAGATTCTATGGAAAGATGGAGTGGCTCTCTCCCTTGGGCCCACCTATATAGGTGAGAAGGGGAGGACTTTGGGCAAAACATTTGGGATTAAAGCCAGGTGCTATTGGGAACACCCTTGGGAAACACATAGGGAACATATAGGGAACCCATTGGGAACTTGAAGGGTACTTATAGTAATTAATAATTGCAACATTGGATTTGATTGGTACCCTAGTCTTAGGAAGGGGTATTAAGGAAGTCATTTTTTTCTTCATTTTTTTGGGTAGTGTAGCAATACTGGCGAGCGTCCCCAGACAATATATTCAGTCAGATTTCGCATTAACTGGCGACACTTTTGTACATGATCATTTAAAATTGCCAGCATGCCAGTAGTACACAGAACTTGTGGTGACACGCCCCTCAAAAAGGGCTGAAAGAAAAGTTTGGTGAACTGTATTTTTTTGTTTTTTTGGAGAAAAAGAAGTATTTTCATCAGAAATTTGAGGCAGGTTACCTAGTATCGCCATTTGGCTATTTTTTTCGAAAAAAGACAAGAAGGCATCACAAACACGCTGGCCCTGCCCAATAGGTCAGATGTTGTACATCTACCTACTTGTGTCCACACTTTGAACACCCAAAAAAAAAATCGTTCCAATCTAAACACTTTCACCAAAGAAACCAGTTCACCTGATGTGAAACTTTGGTTTGAAATAAGGTAAAACTTTCCAAAAGTTGGATCCAATGCCATAGTCTCTGTCCCAGGCCCAAAAAGAAAAGAAAATGATTGACATTATTAGGTACCTCCTACCCTGTGTCAAAATGATGTCTAAGAGTTTTAAGAATAGAATTTTCATGCAGTCAGTCTGTTTACTGTTTACAATTTTACGTCCATTTGGGATCAGAGAGTCCATTAGACGAAAGGTAACTCATGGAAGACAGATTGTCCTCTGATACTGGTAGCATGCCACAAACTTCAAATGGACCAGAGAGTCCATTAGACGAAAGGTAAATCATGGAAGACAGATTGTCCTCTGGTACTGTCAGCATGCCACAAACTTGGCCAGGGTGACCGTGTTCGTAGTCTGCATGAGCAATGAGACAAACTACTGAACGTGAGCCCAGGAGAGGTGCATCTAGATAATTGAAGTCTATAGTACATAGGCAAAGAAGTCATAGCTTTTACATGTTTACAGTTCAACAAAAACAATGATGGCCAAGTTGCATGAACATAGCAATAACAACAACAAACAAACAAAAAAAAAAGAAGCAATAAATCCCCTCCCCCTCCAAGAAAGAATTGACTTTTGAAATAGGAAATATAATTGTGAATGATTTACATTTCATGGATGAAATAAAACTATAGATGATTTTTATTTTATTTTTTAATTAACTTCATTTCATCCTAAAATTTCATGCCCTTCTCATGAATGGATTTAAAATTGTCATGTCATGATGAAAAACATGTCCAAATTTGTAACAACATGAAATTATGATGAGTAAACACTATAAACAACAACAAAAATAAAATAAAATGGCATGACATTATTACAAAACAAGAAGTATTGCCATTGCCATATAATAGTACATTTTAGTTTGGCAGTAATATATATATATATATATATATGACAATAAATATAGTCAACTTCTTTGACAGTTTTCTGCACTTCAACATAATGAGATTTTATTTCAACATTTTGTATTGTGTCTCTTTGCAAAAATGGGGAGACATAATAATGTTCCACCGAATTATAGGATAGAGAAATGTTGTCAATTATCGAATACTTGTTCTCCAACTGAACTGGCCTAAAGTAAAAGGCTCTCAAATTTTCATCAATTTTTGTATTTTCCCTCCCTTATAAATTCCTGAAATTTATGCACTCTAAATAGATCATTTCTAAAAATTTTGGCATTTCCAAAAAATATAATTTAATTACTGCCAAAACCTGAAAAGGCATTACAGTAATTAGATATTACTCATTTAACAGCACGATGGGTAAAATCCAAATTGTCATGAAATGATTTTTGACATCACAAATTGTAACAAGTTCTTTTTTGTGGGGATTGATTGACTACAAGAACTTAAAATTGCAGGTCGAATATTAACCTTTAAAAATGCCTACCTCACAAATCATAGAAAAACAATTTGATAAATTAAAGTTTGGAGTCTATATTAATGAAAGTGAAAATTATTATTTCATGGGAAATCCATATTATCATAGATTTTTAAAAATTAAAAAATTGCAAGATTAAATAAAAGGAACAACTGAAAATATATTCATTATTTTGATCTTATGTCAGTCTGATCATTATTGCTACTAGTGCATAATAGTAGCAAGAAGGAGCCCATAATGGATTTGTCAATATTGCTGCAAAAGATGATTATCAATGTGCAAAATGATAGAACAAATAAGGAACCAATTTTCAAATGATTTTTACAGGCATGGTTGAATCTATGATATTGTACTACAGAAGGGCCCTTTCTATGGAGGAATGAGTTTGAGCCTGGCAAGGCAAGATGCCATTCTGTCCAGGGGTAACAGGTTCTACCAGGGCTTGTTCCCTGGTGTAACTGGTGCTCCCCTCTCTCCCCACCATTGATTCACATCACCAGTACAACTGACAGAACCCAAAGTGAAACCAGTTGATGATCACATGTACCCCACTCCTGTCCAAGACATCACCTAAAAAATACTATAAAAAAAAGACCCAAAAAAAAGATGGAATGTAAGAGAGACTACAGCAGTACAGACCAGTGTTGGGCGGTTCTCAGGGGCGGCCTGAAAACCGCCGGTTCTCAGATCGGGTGAGAACCTGACCGGTGGTTCTCAGCCCAGTGAGACCTCCCCCCAACCTTTAAGGTTCTCAAAACTTCAAAAAACCTAACCCAAGGAAGGGTATCTCCCAATACCCTTCTTTCGTGTTTAGCTTTAGAGGTACAGGTTTAAGGTTTAGGCCTAGTTGTTTTAAGGCTAGCCATTTAAGGGGTAGTTGTTTAGCTTGTATCCTTCACTTCCCGCTTATGGTTCTTGCTTGACTCTTGCTTCTCGTTTGTTTCTCATTTTTGGTTTTTTGTTTTGCTCTTGCTTCTCATTTTTATTTCTCGCTTTTTGTTTCTAGTTTTTGCTTAGCTTTCGCTTCTCATTTTTATCTTTCGTGTTTTCCTTCTAGTTCTTGCCTAGCTCTTTGCTTCTTGCTTTTCATTTTTCTCTCTCTTTTCTCACTTTTGGCTCTAGCTTAGTTCTCATTTCTCGCTTCTATCTCTCATTTTTTCCTTTTGTCTCTTGTTTTTCACTCCTAACTTTTAACTTTTGCCTTGTTCTCACTTCTCACTTTCAACTCTTGCTTGGCTCTCGCTTCTCGCTTTTGTCTTTTGTTTTTCGTTTTTGTATATTGTTTGATTCTCATTTCTTGTTTTTGTCTCTCTTTTCGCTTCTATCTCTTGCTTCTTGCTTGCATTTTGGCTTGCACTAGATACATTGTTTTTGCAAACTGATATTTCCCCCTTACTAATTGTTTTTTGCAAGTTCAAGATTTCAAGGTCAATTCAAGGTGGAGGTCAATTTTCCAAGCTCTTTTTGAAATAAATTTGAAATCAACTTTTATTTCCTCCAAATTTCTTATATCTTTGATCAACAAAATGATATTAAATTTTTATCTTGTAAATTTTATTTTTTAAAATTTTTTTCTTGTGTATTTTTGTAATTTGAAGATCTCTCTTTTGCAATTATTAACATTTTTTTTGTTTCCTACAAGTTTTGCAAGTAAAGTCATTTTATTTCAAAAGGTTTTGCTATTCTATGAAGCCATTATAATGTGTTACAAAAGACAAACTATTTTTTGGGTTTTTGGATGTGTCCCACCTCCTTTTACCTAGCATGTCTACCAGACTATTGTTGATTGTTTAAGACCCGTTGTAATTGCTTATGTTTTGAATTAGTTAGGTGGTCATTAGTTCTTGTCTAATGCCCTAAACTATTCTATAACCTTGAGTCTGAGGATGAATGAAAAAACAAGAATACAACCAGCCTTTGACCTTCTAATGGATGATGATGGAAAAGTTAGATTTGAGCTGTCTATGTTGGCCTTTAATATCAAAAAAGAGGTTGCTAGGATTTTTGACTCTTTTCTTACATTCTTAAAAAGCTATGAAGAAAAAAAAGCTCATAACATGCTCTCCTTGATGTTAGACCTAAGGTTAAAAGGTTTTTGTCTTGTCTCCTCTTACGTTGGGTGTGGACAAAGGAGTGTCTATGTGGAAGAATATGATGTGAAAGCATTATATCCTATGCTTTTAAAGTGTTACCATTACCTGCATCCTATGGGAGAAAATGAATCTGGTGATGTTATAAATCACAAAGATGATGATTGCAAATTAAACATCTTCCGAATGGACCACCAACAACAACGAACTTGTGAAAGAGTTGGTGACTAAAGAATTGTTGAACTTTAGGAGATTTCAAGTAGATGCAAGGGACATTAAGAGCCCTTTGTCATGGTGGGAAAAACATCATTCGAGGTTTCAAATTGAAAGGCTTCTAGCAAGGCAAATATTTGGCATTGTAAGTTCTCAAATAGAGATAGAGCATATATTTTTTCACTTGCTGTCATTTTAACAAACTTTGGAAAATGTTGTTTGCAACCAGAAAACTTAGAGAAGCTTATTTTTGTTAGCAAAAATTGGCTGAACAATCCTAAAGTAGGTTGTAAGGAGGCATCTAGCTTTGTAGAGTTTATTAAGAGGGAGGAGAATTTTGAGGAGGAATTGGAAGAATTTGAAGGAGAATGTGAAAGAGAAGAGATTGAAAATTGTAAAAGATGAATGTGAGGAATTCTAATGTAAAAGAGATCGAAAATTGTACTTCTCTAAGTTAAACAATAGCATACATTAACAACTTGGCCCCTTAACTTTCTATAGTGACCCCTTCACCAAGGAATGCACAAAAGCCACCACAAGAATCTCCATTGTCAGCTTCAAATTAATTATCACCATCGTGTAACAAAACTTACAATTGCTAAGATGAGGAGTACCATATCCCACGTACCATGATTTGCATCTCCTTCATAAAACTCCTTGACATCCAGCTCAATAACAGGTTCATACAATTTGCCTAATCAACTGAATCGTCTAAAAAGCATAGAAGATTTTCTTCAAAGATGAGTCTACTAGATCCTAGCAGGTCATCAAGAAGGCATAGCCCCATTTGGCATCGAAGCCTAGAACCATTGTTAAGGAGACTCCACTTAACTACCGCATCATCCAATTATAGATTGGGTTCCAACAGTGAAGGATACAAATGAGGGCTACATAAATTGGTTAAGGATCTCTAAGTCTAATGCTGACCCCAAAAAAAATATAGGGTCAGTGGAAAGACTAATCCTGGCATGGCTTAGAGCATTAGAAACCCATGGCTAGGGCTGTGTACAAATCAATTTTCTTTTACAAAATTACTCACCAAGATCCCTATCAAATCTTGGGGAATCCATAAACTTTAAATGCTTGTGATTCCGCACTGGTTTGTCCCACAAAACTTTTGCTATGATGACATCAAAGACTTGAAAAGTTTGAAGATCTGAAGTCTTTCATTTAAAACTCACTGAAATGATAACCATGCCAATAACCAAGGCTATTGAAGACTATAAGCGCCAAAAGGGGATTGATGACGTTTAAGATTACCACAGTGTGATATCTAATACTAATCAATATAGCTGGTTAGTCTCTTTGGAAACTTATGATAGCCTGACTCGTGATGCATTGAAATAGCAAGATAACTATCCATTCACTGCAAAAAAGCCATATATTCAAATAGCAACAGACTTAAAGACATGAACAAAAGATTCACATTTGCATAGTCTCAGCAGGCAATGCCTACCATTCACACCCTACCTGGAGCGCTTGACCAGGGAATAGGAGATTTTTTGGAGCAGTTCTGAGCCAACTTAGCACTCTTTAGAAGAGTTTCTCTGTCCTCTGTGATGGGGTTCCGTGGTTCAGCTCTGGATGCGGCTGCTGAGGCCTTGCTTGGGAGGGGATCTCCGGCCCAGCAACTTGCGTACTGAAGTAAGTGGATCCACCTGCAAGGTGATTAAACCCCCTAACATGAAACCATGAAAATGCTGAAGTGTGAGGAGCATGTATCTAGAACTCACAGATGAGGCTTTTCAAGCAAGCCATTAGAGAGTCGAAGGAAAACAAAAATGTCATCACCACAGTTGGTGCGTACCTTGTACATGGAAGCTGTGGACTCAGACTCTGCCAAGCCAGCAGCAGGGGGATGCTGATGTTGCAGAGCATCTAGTGTGAGTTGCCAGCCACAGAGTGCACTTGCACCACTACTGCTGCCAGCTGTAGCAACATGACCATTCACCCAAGGGCAAAAATGTCTGTGTTGCTGAATGGGGTCAAACTCCCTCATTTCTATCTCCCAGTTTCTCCCCTCCAGTTGAAATCCTGCTGCCAGAATACCCACCTTGTCAATACCAGCAATGACACTAATAGAAATAACATCTACTCACCTCGAAGAGAACATGAATACAAAAACAGTGATCAATGGCAACCCCTGTCTAATTTCCCAACTTACATCCCACCCCCTGTTCTGACAGTTCACTCCAACAACATTATTACTCTCTAATCTTGGGGCTCCAAAATTCTGCTCCGAGTTGATGTTGTATTGGGAAAAATCACCTCCCATGTTGTGAGCAGGGCTTTGAACTTCTCCATTCTTCGCTTCAAACATTCCTTGGACCATATGGCCATCTGTCACCTCTTTATCCCGCACATTAACATCCAGCTCACCACCTTGAACCACTGCATTTGTTGTGTCAAGGGTTTCTTCTCCCTCTGTATGCTCATTATTGTCCCTCTGGCTGCCTGTTCCTTCTCGACTTGCTTCAGACTCTCCAGCTGAGCCATTGTCTTTTTTAAACACATGGTCCATGCCAAGCACAACTTCTTGGCTGTCACCAGGTAGGTCTTTTACACCTGTTTTCTGTGTGATCTCTGGAACAAATTCACCCATTGAATCACGACCAGGAATGAACTCATCCATGAGTCCTAACAGATCCATTGTAAACTCCTCATCACACGCCACACTTTCTGTATGCTCTGCACCATTTACATCACCCCGTATTTCAGCTTCATGGCTCGTTCCCATGCCCACACTTCCACCTCCTCCCATTCCTACACTAGCCCCTCCCTCTGTTGCTGTTCCTGTGCTGATGATGGCTACAGTGGTTTCAGCACCCTGTTCCCCTCCCCCTTCATCACTCTTGCTTAGGCCTGGATCAATAGCATCCCGGTGGCTCCTGCTGTGTTCAGCTTGCACAACTGTCTCTGGCCCATCTTCCTGTTCCTCAATTGTAGTACCCTGGCCATCACTTTCTTGGGGAAGATTCTCTACACTTTCCATTGAGTTTTCTTGCTTTTGCTGGTAGCAGGTGTCAGTAGCATTTACTGATGATGTGTGTGGTAACTCCTTGGAAGACTCTGCTAGAAAAAAGGAAGGCCTGTGCAGGCTGGCCTCTTTGTACTTACGTTTGCCGCTGTGCAGGTAATCACTGACTTCTGCTTCCTCTGTCTCCACAGTCACAATACTTCTCTTTCGTTTGGATGAATGCTCAGCATCTTTGCCTTCTTCATTGTCAGTCTCCTGCTGGTCCACCAGAGTGCCATCTACACTATCAGCTACTAATGGCTTGCCATGTTGAACTGTGTCTACAGTGCTTCCTATGTGACCTGTCCCAAGTTCCCAGTGTCCGGGTCCATGAGACTCATATGAGGGAGCTACCCATTCTCCAGTTTCACTGGTCTCTGCTTGACGCTGATGAGGCTGCTTGCTAGAAACTGTACCAACAGTTGGAGGTACCAAAGATGTCCCAGTTAATTGCGTGGGAGGAGGACCTCCAGCAATGGTGAGGCTCAAATCCAACACTCCCTTTTGAGGGGTAGGCTTTTGTGGAACAGTCACAGTAACTGCTTCAGCAGCTTCCACATGAGGCTCTTCTGCAATCTCTGGCTCTGGCCTAGTTTGACCCCAACCATCCATGCAACTAGCTGCACTGACCCCCATCATACCCGTGTCTGTGTTTTTTTGGCCTGCTCCAGGCATCTCTGCCCTCCCAGGGACTACCAAAGGAGAGGGACGTGGCACTGTTGTGAAGTTCCAGAGGCCCACACTTGCACCACACAAGCTGCAATCTAGCACAGCCGATGCAGGGTTAGAACCTGGAGTACGCAGGTGCTTCATTCGGCTTTGTCTGCTGTCCTGCTGAGTCTCCCCTTGGTTGTGTATCATGATAATTGGACCAGGGTCCTGGGCTGTCCATGGATTTTTTGTGACAGTATGTCCATTACACTTTGCTGACTGCACTGGTGATCGATCCTCACAATCAACAGTGTAGGGTAGCAGCCGTGGCTCCCAGCCACAAATTGCTATTGCATGTTGTGCCTGCCATGTGAGACAAAGTGAGAGAAAGGAAGTTATTGATCAATGGCTTAATCCCTCTTCCAATAGATGTAGCTGCACAACAGAAGCATTTGTCAAAATCCTAGACAAATTTTTCAGCATCATGAACATCTAACCATTGCAATCACTTTTATCTGCAAACTGTGAGTGTCTAAGAGCTGTAAACAGAATATACTGGCCTGGCACCAACACAATACCTGTGAGAGTTCTAAGAGAGGAATCTGATTACCTGATAGAAAGCCTTGTGGTTCCTGCTAAGCAACTCATCCCCACTTGTGTTAGAACCAGGGTCGTGTTCAATAAGAAGTCCTGGCACTGAAACGGTTGGTTTGGACAGCAATCGGTCAACCTGAGCACCTCGTGTAAGCATCTGATTGATGGCAGACTCTGACACCACAGGGAGAGCAGACAGCTGCAGCAGAGCTTCACATCGTTCAGCATAGGCACCTAGCACAGCTGGTAGGGGCATGGGTGGAAACTGTGCCAATCCATCAGCACATGAATTGTTTTTCCATGCACACAACCCCTTGTGAGCTGTATCCAGCTGCTCAGCAAACACTTGTGCTGCACTCTCCACTTGATCCACAAACAATAGTCCCCAAACCCAGTTCAACACTCAGTCTCTAGTGTTAAAGAGTGGATTGAATGCTGCAGAAATTCAAGTCATTGGAGCAGATCAAATTTAGAAATGAGAAAATGATACCTTGATGTCGTGACCATGATGGTGGAACAGGCAGACTAAGACGGGAACCGCAGATTTCACAGCCTATAAGGTCCACATCCACTACTACCCATCCTCTACTTGCACATGCTACAGGTCCTGCAACCTGCATCAACCCCATTCTCTCCTCTTAACATGAGCTTGTGCCTGAATGAAAAGGACATTCACATAATGTGACATCTTAGTTCTATCCACCCACACTTAAAATGCAGTAGTATGCTCTTGGAGGCCATTGGGGCCACATCACTGATTTTTTTTGTGGTGAAAATTTTCCATTTCACTATTAAAAAAAAAGCCCCAGGCAACATGGTAAAGGCAATTTTTTGGAAATTTTCAAAAAAAATCACCAGATTTGGAGAAAGAAAGTTATAAAATCACCAAGATTTTTGGAGGATTTGCGTAGATTTCTAGCTTTCTTCTTTTGAAATCACTGTATTTAGCTAATAGGTTCTAGGATTCCTAGATCTTCTACTACTCTATTTGTATTGTAGCCAGATTTGGCTAAATCCTCTTGTGACTGCTTGCTACTTTTGGTGCAACTGAAAATTGAAAAGAAAACTGGGCTACAGCTTATGTAAATGCCTTCTGTGTAATTGACTCTTGAACCTAGTCATTGGATCATTGTAGGACCACTCAATGGTAGTTAGTTCATATACAATAAGCATCAGCCTGCACCAAAGTTAAA
>Ga0116227_10012970_pt1 | contig 13325 bp, 10 predicted proteins | sample S1TSphgellanicum_FD_89693 | JGI IMG/M metagenome (GOLD analysis project Ga0116227, IMG submission 89693) | Host-associated microbial communities from peat moss isolated from Minnesota, USA - S1T2_Fb - Sphagnum magellanicum MG | ecosystem: Host-associated > Plants > Peat moss > Unclassified...
TCCAATGAGTGTTGGTTGGATTTTGGTGTTTTAGTTTCCAAACCCAACCACAATATTAAAACACACCCTACTTTTAGACCCATTACACACCTTATAGGATTTCAGTTTTTTATAAAAACACGAATTGAAATGTTGTTCACCCACTAAATGAAAAGCATTATTTAATATGTTTATTGAACATCAATTTAAAAGGGTTTTGAAACAAAATTGGGTTTGTTCCTTCTTGGCTTTGACCATGCATTGTACATCCAATTTACATGTTAGAATTTTTTTTAAAAAATAAACCAAACAATTGAAAAGAGAAAAATACTAATACCCTTCATAATATTGGGTGCTAGGCCTACCTCCACTCCAAGTCCCAAAAGGGACCAACTAGTTCTGCAAATTTTGGGTCTACAGTACTAAAGCTCAAGGAACAGGGCATCCCAACTCTAGGTACCCTTTTGAGGTGAAGCCAAGGTACACTTATTTCAGGTGTTCACCCTTCTCCAAGTTGTTACCTAGCAGATAATACTCTCACATAACTTTTTGGTTTTCATTTTTTCCCATGATGCCCTGCAAATACTCAAGTATCACAAGAAAAAAGTGAAAAAAATGGCACAAGGCATTTCAAATACATGAAATGTGCATAGGACCAAGTGTTTCACTTTTTAAAACACCACACCCACGACAAAGGAAAAGTTCCATTCTAGAAGGTGCCCTGCAAATACACTAGGATATTTCAGCTAGTGCTTTGCGACTTTTAAACAGTGACCCCAAAAGACTTACAACATACATTGTAGCTTGCATCATCCCTTCAATTGCATTGATGCCATGGAGATCATTAAAATATTGTAAAGACTTGCTCCAATTTTTTTGGTCTAATTGGAGGACACCTTATTGAGCATACTTTTCCCTGTTGTTGGCTGGCAGGGTGTTTCAAAAACCAGAATGCCAATCAGAGAGGGCACTCTGACAAACATTCTGTTTTTGAAATGCCCCACATTTGTCTTCTTTTTTTTCTTTTAGTGATATCATATGAAAAAAATATTGAAGTCTTTACACTCAATAAAGTCCTTGGCTGAAAGCAAGTTTATCGAAATTGGGTTTGTGCTTGGCTCTGCCTCACAGAGGCCCTTATTCAAATGACAGAGGGCTTTATCCTACACATGACTGCAATAGATTAAAGCTACTAAGGACGGAGTGATCAATATTTTCATCTTGAGTCTTCTATTAAATGTACCTATAGGGTCTATGTGTTGATTTGTGCACATTGTTCACCCCATGTTCTACGTGTTTATTCGTGCATATTGTTCACCCCATGTTCTATGTGTTGCTCTTCAATGGCTAAAAAATCTCAAGCAGGCAAATAGCCCAAGCAAGCTAGTGGGTCACATCACCAGCTGGCATCTTTAACGACTGTTGAAAAGGTAATGGAAAGAGATAAGAGACCTTCCTTTTCTTTGGTATGTAGAATCCCACTGTCGATGAAAAGGAAGTGGATGAGGGGACGACGAAAGGTCATGACCGTTTTGTGGTAGCCTTACAGCCAGTCTATAAATTCAGGGATGCCTTTGTTGTATGCAATGCCAACCCTTAACATTCTTGCAATTACAGAGTACATTGTACTTTTATGGACGTCACAGTTGTAATTATTTCTAGATGAAACAAATAAAGTTTGGGATAACTCAAACGCCACTAATGAATTTACAAAGTTAGCTTGATAAGTAAAAAACTTATGTTGTAATCCTTCCAACTCTGAAAAAATCAATATTCTACATGTAATGGACTTTGCAATCTAAGCACCTTCCAATGTCACAGTCCATAAAAAATTATGGATATGGACTTTTTTTCTTCTAGGGGAATTGGAAGGAATGTTTTTAATTTTAAATGACCCTTAATTTTAGACTCATAATACTTAAGAAGAAAAAATCAAGTAGAAATAGCTCTTTTATTTTTTAAGATTTAAAATGAACTCATTCATAATAATAGAATTTTATTTAGTCCATATACACATTTAAATCATTATTTTGATGAATTTTTTTCACTAAATATGTTCAAAAGGTATATATCAAGGTTTTGTATAGTCAAAAATGGAAAAAATTTGATTTTGGTGAAAAAATTTACTAAGCCATTATGGCTCAATGACGTTATTCCGTCAACAAAAATAGGGTTAGGGTAAAGTTGTCAACTTGTGACAGCTTTTGTGGAGCGCACTTAATGTTCTCACTTGTTTGTTGAACAACAACCTACTTGTTGTTGGAGCCTTGTGTTTTCAACTTTCTAGTTCAGTTTGCTCATACTGGTTTCGTTCACACATGTGCAAGATACATATCCTCATTTTACATTTTTTAATGAAACATTGAAAGTCCTTGAATATGAAGCACTTGATGTTGCAATTACTAACAGTTTCCACAATTTTGTTGTTTTGATGACCTAGCTCATTTTTGCACACCAAAGTGTATAAAACTTTGTATGTGGACATGTGTGGTTGGTTGGATAATCACAAGGAAAATCTGAAGCAAAGTAAATTAAAGAACATTGATCTCAAGAATGTGGAAACAAAACGCCTACCAAGTTCATGGCTTAGGAATTGTTGTTTCAGGCCTCGGCATTTATGAGCTTTGAGGGCCAAGGTATTTTGATTTATTTTCATAAGCTTTTCGTCATTTTATATTCAAGTTTGTTGGAAGAAATTTGACAACTGAGGTAACATGCCCTTCAAGGCTTTAGGTTTAATCCTTACAACTTGTGAAGTTGTGGGAGCAACTCCACCTCCATGTTTTTCTAGTTTGTATCTTCATATTTATGGTTTCAACATCGTTGTTAAACAAAAAACTTTAGGTTTCAAAAAAATTAGCTTCAAATTTCCATTGCCTTTTTATCTAATGTTCAAGTAGTATTGAGATTATTCTTGCAATTCTAGTTAGGAGGCCAATTTATATACCAGTGACCAAGTCTAAGTTCTTTTGTTTTAAGTTATTTTGTTATTTTGTATCTTGTAGTCATAAGTGTGAGTTCTTGACTTGTTGGGGTCTCAAAAGATTTGAAGGCACTTTTTACTCTATTTTTTTTCTTTTTTGTGTCATATGTAGCTATCAGAATCATGTTGTTAACTAACAAAATAGTTGAATCAATGGGTTAACAAATTCCTTAAATAATCACTGCATTGTTTTAGTGGAAGGGGTGGGACTTGTACATTTGCATCACCAAAAGGTTGTTATGTGATAGATGGTCAACTCTTCTTGAAGGCATATGTCAGTGCATGTGGAATCTAAGTTGTTATAGATGGTTATATGTTCCATTGGATACATGTGAAGTAGTTGTAACAATCTTTTTGATTTGGAGTGGTTGAAGTGGTTTTTGTATTATTATTATTGCATTACATTTTGCATGTACAGGGAGTTAGCAACAAAGTTTGATGTGGAGTACATTGCAAGAGGTTTAAGGAAAGTTGTATGTTCTGCCTCCATGTTTTTCCTCAAGTATGTATCCTTAGTTTTTTGGTTTCAATATTGTTGTTTTACTAATCAAAAAACGAAACAAAATGTTATGTTTCAACATTGTTTCCTTAGAGGGGAACTTACAATTAGATGTGCACTTGTTTTATTGAAACAACTCCAATATGTTTCTAATTGGGTGTTGTTTTATTTTTTAATCACCAAATCTTGTTATAATACTCAAGTGGAAACAACTTGAACTTGATTACAAATAAGCTAAACAAAGTCTCAGACCTTCCTTCAAGTATTTTTTCGAATAATTATGATCTAACCTAATCTACTAATGTTCAAATTTGTTCATGGCCAATTTGTTGAACTGCACCTATAACTAGGTCCTAATTGGTGGTAGCAAAGTGTTAAATTGCCTTTTGCCCATATTTTGTTGATTTAAATAGTATAGTTATGTACAAGTCATCAAGTCTCAAGTGCTTGGATATGAAAGTTTTGTTTGATATGGACCTAAATCATGTCCATATGAACTTTGTACATTGACTATGCTCTTGATCATGTTGAACTCAAGCCTTTAAACATACTATCTTCTTAATCAAATCTACACTATTGTTTTGAAACTATACTTGGCCTTAAACTTCCCACTACATACATGGGTAATAAGAAGTTAGCAAATGCCAAGGCAATGAAAAGTGTCACATCAATTCATAAAAGGTTTAATGCAGCATTGATTCAAGAGAGATTTGAGAAAACATCACAAAATTCTCAACAACGCAAATGTCATAATGCAAAGAAAGCAACTACCATATGTTAAAAAAAGATTACTTCTGCACTTGTAATGATGGAAGAGATCTTACCAAAATGAAATTAAAAAAGGATTGCTTATGCAATAGTGGAATTTATCTTGTTGGAGTTGTGAGCCTACCCTGGACCAAAAAGTAAAAAATGTGTAATGGAAATAGTTTTGTTAAACCCTAGTTTGTCTTCCAATATGCTTGAATTTTTTTTACCTCCAAAAGTTGTTGTAGTTCAACTCAAGAATTAATAGTAGGAATTTGTACTTCCTTGGTGGAAACAAAACAAGTTAATTCTAATGTTAAATTAGTTGCTAAACATTACATTCTTGTAGGGGTAGTAAGTGTAGGACTTAGAACATCATTTGCAAGGGGCATTGCAAGGATGTTTGGTGTGCACCACCAAAATGTAGTTGCAACAATACTATGTCAAGCTTTAATGTGTGAAAGTGGGGTGCCTTTATGGACACTCACAATGAGGAACAAGAGAAGTGATGGCATCATGCCTTCTACTAGGCATACTATTGTGAATTGGTGGGCAATAGAAATTTGAATAAATCCCAACAAAAGTGATGTGACATGGAAGAGACTAGAAGCTGGAGTATTTGATGAGAAGCCCATTCATTTCTTAATGGAGACCCAAGTATGGATTCCTTTGACATTATGCACCATGTTCTGAAGCTAGAATCTAGCTTAGAGTGAATAAATTATACAACTCAAAATTGTACCAAGGTCTACTATAGATTTTGAAGGATCTGCTTAAATTTAATGTTGTATGAACATTACTATAGCTCAATGGACTACTATCCACAAGGATTTATAGTATTATGATTTCATTATTGAAGAAGTATAACTAAGAAGGACCTTAAGACTTGCACTTGGAGTACTATAGACTTAAAGGGGAGTTCATCTATTAACTTGGATTTCTGGTAAGTTGTCCATGTGTGTCAATGGATTGTTACAAAGTTTGATGGATTTTTGTGAATCACATGGGACTGAATGTGACTAAGGACTTTGAAACTTGCTATTGGAATGCTATAGATTGGAAAGGAACATTATGTACTCTTTGGGATTTGAACTAAGTTTGTCATGTATGTTAATGGCTTGCTGCAAAGTCCCATGGACTTTTTTACATCACTTGGGACTCTGTGTGATTAAGATGGACTTTGAAACTTGTTGTAGTGTTAGAGATTAGGAGGAAATTTATGTACTCATTGGGATTTGATTGAATTGTTCACATGTAAGGCAATGGACTACTATGAAGTCCCATGGATTTTTTCACAAGTCATGTGGGACTAAGTGTAACTAATATGGACTTTGAAACCTACTATTGGAGTGCTACAAAATATGAAAGAATTTTATGTATTCATTGGGATCTGAATTGAGTTGTTCCTATAGGTTAATGGATTGTTGTAAAATATAATGGAGTTTTTAACATATCAGAATTGTGATTAAGTATGAGGAGTGATTGATCTTGGAATATTATAGATTACCTAAGGGAATTTTTAAATGTACATTCATTGGAAATTGAATTGAACTTTAAATTATAATTTGTATTTATACAATGGACTATTACATCAATTTATGCATATTTGTAATTTTACATGTTCATATTTTGATTAGATAAAACCACGTTTATGTCTTTAGTAGTAGTGTATGATACATGAACATTTGAAAGGATATGTTGGACTTAACCTTGATTATAACAAATGTTAATTATTGTTTTGTCATTTACAGATTGAGGTTTTTTTGAAATTTCAAGCTGCCTATCCTGAAAAAATTGTTGGACAGAGGGTTTTTGAATCTCTCAAACCTTTCTATGCCAAAGCTTTGAAAGAAAAAATCACGTGTTGTTGTATTTACCACATTAAGATCAATGAACTATGGTTAGCATTGAATTAGATGCGGATAGACTGTAGTGGTCTTCATGGGAACTTGGAAGTGTGTGACTATGCTTATGGTGTTGTTTGTGGTTATGATGGCCAACCATGCCAAGCCTCAAGCAATGTGTATAAAGGCATAACTCAACTGTGGGAGGCTATAGTGTGCCCAAAAAACAAATTTGATGAATGGCACAAGTGGAAATGCTTGTTTGGGAAATGCTTGTTTGGGACTTGCTTAAGGTGTCAAGTGTGGATGTTTTACCCTTGTGTCCAAACGAAGTTACTAGATCCGATTTTGTTTTGGTATAGTGGACACGTGTTGCTCTTGAAACAACAATGTCAAAGGTTGGCAACACATCGAAAAAGCTAACCTTGGTGTACAAAATTACTTCAACAAATGAGTTCTTTGATTACATGAAACTAAAACTGCAACATTTTGTAAGACATAACTTTGTGGCCAAGTGGAAAGATGAGCACTTCAAAAAATGCATCAAGCATTTTCTAGCCAACACAATGGTATATGTGGTGGATTTTGTAGAGAACTATTCATTTGAAGTGTAAAACAAGGTACAAAATATGCAATTAACATATTTATCAAGTATCAATTCTAGTACATATCTGTTTTCACCACAACCCTACACTTGATCCATTTAATGAAGAATATCAAATTCTTACAAAACACCACTTCTATATTTCTGATGATAAGAAGCATGATTTTGAGTTTGTTCAACATTGTTTTAAATTGCATTGGGAACATTATTATCCACCACAATGGCATTGGGTGTGGAGTGATGGTTGTGCATCATAATTTAAAAGTAACAAACCATGGTATTTTGTTTCAAGGTATCCTAATTTGATTGTGCCTACAAAATGATTTGGAACTTCTTTGGTAGTGGTCATGGTAAGGAGCCCCATGATGGGTAGGGGTTGTAATCAAGAGGTTTTTTTGAAAAGAACAACGCAATGCTCATGGTGTGAAGTTGCAAAATGTCAAGGAGGTGGTTACCTTCTTGTGCGAACAATTATCATTTAAACCAAAATCTTTTTATTCTAGTTCAAGGAAACCACTACAAAGAACATTTTGGCATGTGTGAACAAAGGATATTGATAGGAGATCTCCTTTGTTTGTTTGTGATCCTATCAAAGGCACAATGAAAATCCATTCAATCTATTTTATGAATAAAAATAACTTGACTCAATTGTTTGTTAAAAACTTAGTGTGCTTTTGTGAGTTTTGTTTGGATAGCCACTAGAACAAATGCATTAATCTTTAGTGGACAAGCCATTGGGTGCCAAAGGTTTTACAACCCCAAGATACTCGATTCGTAAGAGATGGCATGAATTAAGGTTGGGATGGAGATTGGCAATTTGGAATAAAAGGTGGGCTTTGAAAGTCAAATTCTCATTCTTTGCATCTTTTTCTGATCTGTGTATGATGTTGCATTCTTGAATTGTTCTAACTTTGGGTTATTTGCGTTTGGAGTATAGGTGATGAATTAGCTGTTGTATTGGAGGTTGGTGACAACCTAGCAATTAATGCAAAAGATGGCAATATTGAAGGTGTATATTTCTACCTCATCCTTTGTACCAAAACATTTCATAAGGTATGGAAAAATTTCATAGATCATTGGGGGACTTCTTTTGATGAAGGTGATGATGTTGTGGCGGGTTTCTACTATCAGTAATGGGGAAACATTCATTCATCTAATGTCTTGTTAAAGGATTCACATATTGTTTGTGTACTCACATTTAATGAAGGCTGTAAAGTTTTTTATGCCACCTAGGAACCATCGTGTGAGTGGAAATGATGCAATTTATGAACTACCAAAAAATGTCCTATAAAGTATCAATGAAATTATTGTTTATCTGGAGGTGGATGACTATATAATGGATTTCTTCAAAGGTTTGGTTGGCCTAAGACCATTTTATCTATGTTGCAAATATGTGTTTGATTTTCTTTTATTAAAAAGTTGGTGTGTTCTTAGATAGGCAGTTCAAAATAGCTATTTGGACTATGTTCAATCCCCCTCTGAATTGAAGGATGTAAATTAAGACCATGTGCCATTTAATTAGATCATGAATTGATCAATGTATAATTGAGTTAAGACTAACTGGGTCAAAGTTGAGATTATGACAACCTACAAGGATGAATTTAAGGGTACATAAGGGAAGATGGTGGTTACATGAATGGAAAAAAAAATTACCCTTCAACTAGGTGATTTCCAATTTTCTTGACCTTTTGAATATCAAGTTGATGAAATTAATGTGTGTTATCTTGCTATAATTCATAGTATGTTTCTTTTCGCCATAGATTGCAAACACATTATTTTTGTTGGGTTTTTTTATGTCTTAATTTTTTTGATCATGTATATTCCAGCTTTTGTTGTTTATTTCCTTATTGGGATTGTTAATGATGTGCAATTTGCAGGTGTGAGGTACAATAGGAACTGTAATTATTTAGTTCATAGGTATCCATTAAGGGTTTGAAGGGACCTTTTCTGAATTTTCATGTTTCTTTTGTGCCAATTATCATTTTACACATATTTGTGATAAAAGGTTGAAGGGCTTATGTGATATGTCCAACCCCCAAAGTGATTTTTACATCTAGATCAGATGCAACATGATGAATTTAAAATTATTGGGTTTCATTTGTAGGTATAAAATGAGCTAGAGTTCATTAATACAAATTGTTCAAAAAGCTAGTGCATTGTAAGAGCTTGCAACTGTTATGGGATCATATAATGTGTCTATAATGTAAATATAAACCATACTAGACTACATGATGAGATAACATGATGTGATTTGGCATGTGGGAAACTTGCCAGAACCTTGATTGGAATTGAGCATGTGGCAATGCAAAGCCAATATATGGTTGTTAACACATGATGTTAAATTCACAATTCCTTCAGACATACAAATGGGTGATTATGTTGTGTAGGCATCTCAAGTCTATCAAGTTCATTGAAATTTTTTAACTAATTGACAAATGTGATTAGTTTCTTTGATTTTTCTGTTGTGAACAAGCTTATATTTGATGTAGTGAAATACAACTTTGTTCAAATCAAAATTGATCATCTCAAAGGGATAGTTAGTTAGTAGTCATGTTAACATTTTGGCAACTATTTCTAGGATTTCACTTCAAGTTCATTAATATGGATCTTTGTTCAAGAAGTCATGCATTGCATGCTCATTGGAAGGGTAGATGCAAGTTACAGTAGCTCACTCTTTGTGTCCTTATGGACTTTCTATAGAATGTGTTTTGTTCAAATGCCACAAATGCATTGTAAAATCATTAATTTGACAAAAATATTTATGGATTATGATTGCCAACTTGAATAAGAATATTTTTTAAGGGGTGAAATTCAATAAACATACACTAACCATATAGTAATGGACTTTTAATTGGACATACGGACTATAATTTAGGTTCTGAATTAACATTCAAATGCATTTTTTGTTATTATTTTATTTCAACATTTTTTATAGGGTCTCAATATATGATACATGATGAAAAAATATATACGGATTGAGAAAAATTACAAAAAAAAATTTAACCAACAAATAATTATGGACTTTTGAATGACCAAATTTAGGCCTTATTTTCAAAAGTCTCAATCTTCGTCATTTTTTGTTGGATTGATATTTTTTTCCCCCTAAGATGTATAATAAAGAGGTTTCTAAATGGGTAGCCATTCATATTGACTTTATTAATTGATTAATCACCACATGTGGCCCTTTCAACATTGGTTTTTAACATTTTTTTCCATTTTAATGTTAATTTTTCCATTTGTATGGACTTTTGGGGCTAGGTTATCTTGACGTTTTTGTGCCATTGTAGCTTGCATCTATTCAAAAACTTTAGTTGTTGAATCTTAATGTGAAAATGTAAAAGTGCAATAGTTGCCACTTTAAGATGTATCTTTTGAAGTTCTATTGAAGGGTGAAAGCACTCTATGGGGGGGCCAAAAATGTTGTCACATTGTACTATTTTCTAGGGGTGTCCATGTTTGAACTTTAACCATGGTAATATTGTAGAATAGTTTTCCAAACTTTTTGCATAATATGGTAGATTATAACACAAAGAATTCAATCGCGAAAAAAATTCTTTTTTCCAACCTATATTGTGAGGTTCCAAAATATGTTTGTGGCAAAAAAATGCGATTCCAAGTCACATGTGACACCATGGTCTCTTCAAAAACTCAAACCTTTTAATAGTTTAAAAGTCCGAGAAATCACATATGATCTTAATGAAGAAATTGAGTATGGGAATGGGGGAGAGTTGATTGCAGATGCTGTATTAGTAGGAGACAACATTGTAGTCAAAGCAGGTGGGTCATCCAATGAAGACTTCTAGCTTATGTTGGTGGACAAGTGTGTCCATGTGGTAGAAGAAGACTTCACATATGATTGGGGCAATTTTTATTTACAAGGAGAAAGTGTCCTCAATGGTTATTGGTATGATATCTTAATGCTAGGTAGTTGCTTTTATATGCTTAGATATGATAAGCTAGTAGCATATGTTTAATCCCATTTGGTGTTAGCCTCCAAATTTTCCTTACCTCCTATTGCTCATGTAGTGAAAGGCAATTATGCATCCTATGAGCTTGATGGCAATGTGATAGACCTAATTTTTGAGGCTTTGGACCAAGTAAAGCTTCTTGGTCAATTTTTTAGTTGAACATTTAGTTATTGAGGCAACTCTTTTGATGATTGAACTAACTACATTGACATTGTGTTTTTTACTTCACATTAAGCACTCTTGAACTAGACTGTGATCTACATGTTTTGATATCAATCTCCATATTTGATTTGTTGTTGGCAATATGTATTTTATGGCATTACTAATTTATTTACATTGTAGTTGCTAGTGTTCATGGTGATGGGACAGTTAGTTTAATGGGGAAGGTGTTCCTACTAATGTCCATGGTGACGAATATTGGACCGCACACTATTGGTGATGTTATTGTGTTAGGTATGGTGTTAAGGATTGCCTTGATTTTTAAACAATCCCTTTATTGTGAGGCACCTTCAAAATTTAGTTGCCCTCAAAAGTGGTGATGGTATACTATCTAAGGAGTCTAGAGATGGTATATTGTCTAGTGAATTCATAATGTCAATTAATGATGGTATCAAATGTATGTCTAGGTACTAAACAATTGGTTTGCCATAAACAATCTTTTAAGTAGTATACATGAGACTCTAAACTCTAGAGGTTAGTGTTTGTTGCAGAGTAAAAGGTCATATTAATTGGAAAGCAAAAATCGTCACTATTTGTTGTAGAGCAAAAGGTTTCAAATGAGCAAGGTAATATCACACACCTTCAGTACTTTTTCAAGGATTAAATTCACAATCATTGGTTTAGTTATAAGTATGCCTATTTGAAATAAGAATTGGGTGATCAATGTTGCTTGCAAAGCAGTGCTCTCTAATATGTTGGTACCTGTTCTCAAATAGGCATCGAAACTTATGAATGCTTGTCCACTTTTGCAAAATAACTTCATCAATTTGGTTCACAATAACCCATGGTTCAGAATGAAAAATTTGGTAGTGAGGATAGAGGATGCATGACACACAATTTACACTTACTAAATTTGCTTTGCCATAAAGGAATAGAAGGTCAAAACTGTAGATTATGTTGTCTTCATTTTTACATAGAGTTTTTTTGTACAAAGAGTGCAAGAAAACTATCTAATGCCCTCCCTTCATCTATTTCCACTAGAGTAGTCTCATATCAACAGAATTTAAAGTTTGAACAATTTTATCATGAAATCTAGTAGTTTTTAGAAGTGTTCATGGCAAACCTCACATGGTTTCACAACTCTTAATGAGCCCAAGCTATAAACCATATAAGAATGATTTTGTCTTATGCCTTAGCATTGGAAATTCAATTAATCCTAGCCACCATATCTTTTTCTAAAATTATGTAGAACGAGTGGCATTTGTGAAAACATTTATGCTCTGTTTCTAAAAGCATTAACCATGTAGTTCATGCGTAACTATATTTTAAATTGCTTTTAATTAGCATGACCCTTTTCTCCTTGGGCTTGACTTGAACTTGCAAATATTCCATCTCCATGCACTTTAGAATATGAGATTTAATGCACACAAATATAGGGATGTAAACAAAAATTGTTTGCATTGTGGCAGATTCCAAAATGATTGATAATCTAAAATGAACAATACATCAAAAGGATGAAATCCAAAATATACATTATGGTAGAGAAATTTTGCTTACAATGTTGCATCATTGCCAACATATGTACCAATCTAGCTTGAACATTAAAATTAATCAAACCCACATCTTAATTACACCTCCAAGATCATACAAAGACAAAAATTGCAACATGGTTAACTTGTTGTTCTCTCCAACTATTACAAAAAAACCACCAAGCACCTTATGTATTGCCTACTTGCCTTTTAGAGGATATAGATTTTTACACAATGTTGCCCCAACTTTTCTTTGGTTACTTTGGCTTGGGAGCCCATGGTAGCTTTTCTTTTGGGTAATTACTTTACAGACCTTGATCATCTCCACTTTTATTTGAAGCACTTTTTTTTATTGCAAATTGGAGGTGCTCGTGACATTTTTATCTAACTCAACACTTTGGATAAGGATGCTTTCTTTGTAAATTTTGAATCAAATATTACAGCCATTGATTTTTTCTTCTAGAAGGAGTATTTAATAACAACTTTTTCTTGGTTGCTATCATTGGCTAGATCTTTTTCTTCCCCATTATTTGTGATGTTCTTTGAAACATCAAAACCTTGTTCAATGCTTGTTGTGGTTGTTTATAAGATCCTTGCAAGGATGCCCATGTTTTCATAATGTTAGAGCGCATTCTTTCTTCTGTAATTTTTAATAAATATGCATTAATATGTATCATTGTTATGGACCGACTACAAACAAGTGGAGAATTACAAGACAAGACAAGCTTTATTGATCCATCAACTGGTGTTGATCCACTAAAAGGTTGTTCCCTAGACTATCTCCTTTTATAACCCTGAACCATACTAGTCCCAAAATATCCTAGGCCATGATATTGCCAAAAGTATCCCAAAATATCCTAGGCCATGATATTGCCAAAAGTATCCAAAAATAGCCTAGGCCATGATATTGCCCAAAGTATCCCAAAATATCCTAGGACATGACATTGCCCAAAGTATCCCAAAATATCCTAGGACATGACATTGCCCAAAGTATCCCAAAATATCCTAGGACA
>Ga0116227_10012972_pt1 | contig 13324 bp, 13 predicted proteins | sample S1TSphgellanicum_FD_89693 | JGI IMG/M metagenome (GOLD analysis project Ga0116227, IMG submission 89693) | Host-associated microbial communities from peat moss isolated from Minnesota, USA - S1T2_Fb - Sphagnum magellanicum MG | ecosystem: Host-associated > Plants > Peat moss > Unclassified...
AAGTATTTTGGAAAAGGAATATTCTATTACAATTTTTTTTTAATTAATTTTTTTTTTCCAATAATCGTCACAATCACATACAATATGCTATGAATGGGTCCTTGGAATTTTCTATATTCATATTATCAAAAAAATTGGCTATATAAACTAATAGAAGATCCCCTCTTGAGCAAAATCAAAAAATAGGAAAAAAAAAAAAAAACAATGGCCTATTGTATAAAAGAATTCCAAAGTAAAATGAATTTTGTAAAGGCTGAGGTTTTCTTTTTAATATTTTTTTTTACATCAAAGATTTGGTAAATGAAGAGGTGGTGAAATAAATTGGCATTTGGCTAAATTTAGCCCCACAAAAAGAAAATTGCTGCCTGTAAGTATGCCCAGGATACAATGACCTTCAAAAATTACCCCCACCCCTAAGAAAACCAGAAGACTTTGTTCAGACTGGCAAAACATCTGGCTATGAAAAAAATTGCTTCTCATGTGATGTGATAAGATCATACACCCATCAACAAAATTTCTTCAATTTCAAAGCGATTGCTATGAAATTGAGGTATATAACCATTAACCAATATACCTCATGTGGATGGATGGATATTATAATTTTCATGGATGATGGATGATGGATTTTATTTTATTTTTTCTCCTCCAATTTTGACTAATTCAAAAAAATTGCTTGCTTGATGGATGAAATCTTTTTCTTGCCTTCCAAATTGATGATTTGGAGTAAAGGCTTTCTTCTTTTCTTTTTTTTTGATTTTGAAAGAAAGGAAAAGAAGCAAGAGAGACCCATTTATGCATGGCTATTGATTGATGGCTATTGATTGGTTAGAGTTGATAACCAGGAGGCTTATTACCCAATCCATTGATTTAGGGTTTAAGGAAGGGAAGGGAAGTTGGAACCCAATAATACTGAAAACCCTAAAAAAAAGAAGTAACACAAGAATCTCTCTAAGGCCCACTTTACACTAGGAGTCAAGGCCAATGTTCAACTCAAATCAAGCATTCCTATTGGTGCAAAAGTTGAAATCAGCCCCAATGGGGTTTACACTAGGAGTCAAGGCTGGAGTAGAAAAAAATCTTCTCAATCTGCCCCAAGTTACTAATAAATGTTGAACTTTAGGGCCTTGTATTGGCCCCCCCAAGGCTGAAAAAAAAGGATACCATCCAATTTGGGAAGCCAATTTACAACCACCCTTGGGGGCCAATCTTCCATCATTTATTAATATCTCGATGTCAATGTTCTAGCATTTATTAGTAACTTGGGGGCCGAACAACAAGCCAAAAATGCTAAAAGTTGGTCTCCAGTTTTTTCAGCCCTGACTCCTAGTGCAAAGTAGTGGGGCCTAAGAATGTCTTTTTAAAAAAAATTTATCATGTAAGTCTTAATGTCTCGATGACAAACATGATGAATGTGGCATTATTAATTGTGTTCCATAATATAATCCCCTTCCAATTCTTGCAAACCATGCAAACAATTTTTTGTCTTTTACATTAGGGAAGCTAACAAACAAGAGTTGAGATGTTAATGAAACCTTCACAGTTACGAGTTTGATGCCCTATTATGCTGAAACTGGACAGTCTTTGTCCCCTAATCGCCTGACTTTACAGATAAGTTTAATGTATGAAGACTTTCCCCAAAAAAAATAAAATAGAGAAACCTTTGCATAATACAGAGACATGATGGTCACAATTTGCAAACATGTGAACTTAAAGTCGACGAACGTGTTACTAAAGTTAGTACAATTGAGTCGTGCAAAGTATATGAGACAAAATCACTGTAAAAGCCGTATTGGGTAATGAATTCTAAAAGTTGGATCTGTACAAGTTGCTTGCTATGCTATGCTTCTTCAACTCCTTTATGTCTGGGCTGTTCTATTTGTTTAGAGGAGAATGCACTACTAGACAAGAAACAAAAAGCTGCCAACACTTAGTTGTAGGTTTTTGGTCTAATGAGAACTTGCCAAGTTTTTATCCACCAGGAGACTCGGAGGAAAAAATTATTAGCCTGCCTTCAGAAATTATGTCACCTTTCCATTAGTCGACACAGCCCCCAAGAAGAAGAAGAAGAAAAAACTAAAACCCTAGTTTAACCCTAATTTAACCGGGTCTGACTCTTTTGTCACTTTGGTTGGCTCTTTTGTCACATTGGTTTGATTCGACATGAATTAATCAATAACCGAGTGGCTTCTTGTCATTGGATAAAGAGGTCCATCACTTTCCCTAACTAAATATAAAGGTTGTGTGAGTTTGCACTTTTGTAGCTTCGGATTCTTGTTTGTTCAAGCACCTCACCTTCGAATTGTCAGCTTTTTCCTCAATGACAAGACAAAGGGGTATATTTATAGCTCTTGTTGGTCTGTGCAATGTGCAGCTTTCACTTGTGAAAAAGGCCAAGAAAAAGTCATGGTTACAAAGTCGTGCGACACAACACACTTCAAATGAGAATACAATTGTTTTGTTGTAAGGGAGGGTTACTTTCTCTTATGCAGTCTGCATGCTTCTGCAGTGCCACCAAACCATGCAAAAATAGGCTTTGGCTTTTTGGAGTTTATAGTCGACCATTACAATCCAAACCCACCTTCATATGTGTTTGCATTTATTTTCATTTCATAGAGGGAGAGGGAGGGAGCAAGGGAGGGTTCCATAACCCTAACCCACCCACAACTTTTATAAAAATGGGTTCCATAAATGTCACCCATATTTGTCCTCTAATGGGGGTGCCCACAACAGGCCATTCATCCCTTGGATTTTCAGATTTTGGGTCCTAGCATTAAAGGGTTAAAGGCATTCTTGTCAGTACAATTGGCATTACAAAAATACAACACGCTTTCCACGTTTGTAGCCCAATTCCTTATTCATACTAAACAAGAATGCCCACCATCATATATGGTATGGTTCACACCCATTTGGTTTACCTCAATCACCACATCACTCTTTACACTAACAAGGGTTTTGTCACATTGTGGCCTTGCCATTTACATTATAAAATTTCTTAAGGCAAAAGAAGAATTATAGAAACTCAAATATTTCACCATGCCAAAATATACCAATCTTCAAAAAACCCTCCTCTAAAAAGAAACCAAAATAAATCCTTCAAGATATTATAACTCTATTATAACTAATCTCAAGTTCCAACACAAGCCAAAATATCATCTTTCAAAAATCCTCATATAAAAATATATAGACCTATTATTTATTACCTAGGAGTCAAAATCCTTCAAGCTACTATATACTCTATAATGAATCTAAACACAATATCCTTGCCTTTGGTAGGCAAGGCCAATAAACATTGACAAGAATAAGAGCTTCCTCTTCTTGCTCCTTTTGGTAGATAGGTAAAACTTTTTATGTTGTTACACATTCAATATCACGGTTGTACAAATTGTTCATACTACTTTTATGTGTTTTCATGTATGTAAGTCACTCCTTACTAAAGGATCCCTAGAATCAAATGTTGCACGAGAAAAAAGCGGATATTGTCCCAAGGATGTTCAAAACCCGTTGGATGGATATTGTCCCAAGGATGTTCAAAACCCATTGGATGGATATTGTCCCAAGGATGTTCAAAACCCGTTGGATGATGTTTGGATGTCTTGTTGTCTTGTACTTCCACACGGTTTGTAGTTGAGACACCACATTCACATTTTGGACCAACCTAGATCTCGCTTTCAATTTCAGACAATTTTCTTGCAGTTGAATGGGACAGACATAGGAGGCGCTCTTCCTTGGGGAAGTGGATGCAACACGGTGTGCACCATTGTGTGTACTATAGACCAGGTCGGGCAGGACAAGTTGGTAGAGCCCGTTCCTTCCTTCCACATATGAAAGGTGTTACTAAGCCTTTTAGGGCAGGCAAGATGAGCGTTCCGTTGAGTGGTAACAGCTTCAACCAGAGCCTGTTCCACCATGCAAGCAAACCTCTATGTGATACCCGGCAAGTTTTCAGAGGGTACCTGGCAGGTATATTACGAGGAAGAGAACAACGGGCAGGCATTGTTTCCATTTTTCAAACTGCCCGAATGGGGTTTTTCGCTCGATTGTAAGCTTTAAACCTCCAAATACACTAAGAAAAAATCGAGGAGGTGTTTTCCGCATCAAAACCCTAAACCATCCACCACCACCCTGAGAGTAAAAGTAATAATTTTTTTTGTGGGTGAGGGTTGTTGTAGAGGTGTGTGACCTAATAAGCTATTTCACACTGGAAAAAACTTGGATCTCTGCTGGGTTGTGAAACCCTAGATTTCCAGAGACTGGTGACAGATGCATGAATGCATGCATCATGCAGGCAGCATGTATGCATTCATTCATTCATTCATTCTCAGTAGTTACTTAGTTGGCCAAGAACACACTTCCTTCCTTCCTTCCTTCCTTCTTCCTCCTGCTCCTGCAAGTGTTGGAATCAATCCATTGGCAGGCTTGTTGCATCATGCATTTCTCACTAGTTGGACAAGAAGATCTTCATCAGTCTTTTCCTTGTGTGAATATATGTATGTATGTAGGTAGATATGTGTGTTTTGTTTCCCAATTTTGCCTCACAAGTGATCCTAGGAGTAAATCTGCTTTACCCATATCTTCTTCATATTTACTTCAGGAATCCAGCAACTCCTATCACTGAAAAAGAGGATGTCTGAGCACTTTGGTTCTTTTGAGGAGACTAGGAATTTTACTTCTTTGGGTGGCAGGCATCCTTTTTAGTGAAGAAAAACAGAGTAGACAATTGTTTTACGTTGCAACTTTCTTTGAAAGGGAGATCTTATATACCCTGTAGTATATAGTCAGTTAAGGTGAAAGCAAACAAACCCCCCTGAGAAAAAAAACCTCAGAACATTTGTCAGATACTTTTCAGGGTACCTTGTAGTCAAATTGTGGTGGTTTGGGTGTCTGGGGATTTGATTGCAGGTGGGGTTGGGGTGCACAAATTTGTGACCATGTCAATTGGGTTGCATGCCTTATATTCAAGGATTTTCAATCAGGTAGATAGATATAGATATATAACAAGTGCAATGCATAATCTGATTTTCCCAAAATCTTTACAAAATGGTCATCCAAAAAAGGACATTGCCAACAACACGATGTGATGTAGAACCTGTGATGATGATGATGATGATGATGATGATGATGTCCTTATTAGTGTTTTGAGTAGAACAGCTTTGGATCTAGAAAAAGGTGATTTCATTGGCATGGAATTGATTTTGGGTTCTTACTTTTGGAAACAAAACTAACAGGTTTTGAGAATGTTTGGTAGGATTCTTGTTGTTCTTTGTACACTGTTGTTGTTGTTTTTGTTGTCATCTCATGAGTGAAGAACAGTTTTGAAGAATGTTGGATAGGAAGGACTTCGTCAGCATGCTGTGAAAATTTCTAGGGTTTAAAAAAAAAACAAAAACAAAACAAAAAAGAAACTGCACAGGATGATAGAGAGTGTGTGTGTGTGTCCTTATTTTATCCATCCCCTCTGCACCACTCACAGAAGGGAGGAACTCAAACCCTTCAAGTCAAGATGCCAATGGAGAGGCAATACAAACTCAAGCCCTTCAAAGTCAAGATGCAAATGGAATCAAATGATCTTGTAAGCTCTCATTTTATTGTTGTGCATGGATCCATCCCATTAGGATACATAGCAAAACATGTTCCCCACTAGTTTATAGGCTAGCTAAGCCATGCTGGATTCAAAACCTTTTAAGGCACTCTCCATCCATGTCTTACTCCTAATGGGGAAAGGATTTACACAATGCAAAACCCATTGTGGCACCATCTCTAGGTATATAACAAGGACAAAGAGAAAGAGTTCTCATGATGTAGTTGTAAATCATCAAGAATCAACCCCTTTTACTTGTCATCCTAGCATGCACAAGATAGTTCTTGCTGGGATGTGCAGCAAGTTTGCATGGGTACTTTAGTACTTGTGCAAGTGATTTGCAAGGAACAACTGTTTTGACATTAATCCATGTGTTGGTTATAAGGTTGTGGGTTGGTAATTTGTTGTGTTTTTGGTGAGAATTTCCTTCCAGGTTGGTAAACTCTTGTGGGTGTCAGGGATAGCAAAGGTGGCAAATTTCTTTTGAATTATTGCTGACAAATCATGAAATTGGAGTTGAAAAGAAAAAATAAAAAATAAAACTAAGTTAATAGACCTTGATCCTCCCTCCCTCCCTCCCTCCCTGCACCTCATCAGGTGAGAGAAATGAACAAGTCTTGTGTGATCTTGGAGTCTGGTAGTAGTAACAGAAGAAGGCAAGAAGGAAAGAGGGTGAGAAAGAAACAAGACTTGGGTGGTAGTAATAATAAAAGTAGTAGTAGGCCAAGGATTGACTAATCAGCTGTGGAATGACAGAATGACTAAGACTGCTACCACAACAGCCCACCTTTCTTTTGGCAAGGACAGTGACCGACTTTGATCTGCTGACACTGATGCCAGCTTAAGTCATGACGTGGGGACCATCTGAGGAGGAAGAAGACGAAGGAACCGACTCCCAGCACCAGGAAGACATCTCTCTAGATGCCATATTCCTGTTGAAGAAATTTCAAAGACATATATGCTCATGCTATTCAGCATTATGAAGAGGGAATGGAAAAAAAATGCTGATGGGTGTAGCAGGAAAAGTGTTACCAAAGTATCTATCTATCTATCTATCTATCTATCTATCACTGTTGGTTTGCAATGGAAGAAGGGATGGTGACACTACTGACTGGCTGGCATAGCAAGTTCTCTCTCTCTCTCTCTCGGTGTTCTTGGACATATGTGCAGCACAGCAAGCTCATTATCCACATTGAAGTCAACAATTGTCTCTCTCACATCCATGATTGGGAAAGAAAAGACTTCCATTGAAAAAATAGCTTCCGCAATCGATTGACACCAGCCAGTTGCAGAGTCTTTTAACAATTGAGTTCATGAGTGCAGTGCCAGACTGTTTCTCTGGTGCACATGTTTTACTATTCCAGGGTGACAATTGTGGAATTTAGTGAGTGATGCATGCACACGATATTGAAGTACTATGCTCTCACATACTGTTGAAATCATTGTTGGACATTGAAACCAATGTGAAAACTCCATACAAATGATGTATGCATATAAGTTTGGAAGGTAATCCTAGGTTGAGGAGTTTATCTGATTCAAATGGGTGTTCTTTTGGTAACGAGATGGAGGTCAATTCTAACAGAATCTCCTATTGACAAATTCTAACATATACAAATCCCCTACAAATTTAGCAATTGTAATCACACCCACTACACAATAAACTGTCAGAGTGACACCAAAAGTGGTCCACCCTACCATGCATTTGCCCAACATGATCTCAGGTCAATTCTGAGAACAGGACCAAAGGTAAATCTTGAGAACATGATCTGATCTCAAAGGATTGATGAAACAACAAAATCAAAGGATTGATGAAACAACAAAATGAAGAAGAAATGTTGCGTCAATATAATGACATGATCATTGATATGATCATCAATCACTTGACTCAACTGTGTATGGATATGTATCAATTGCATGATTCATATCTTTGAAGGTATTATCAGAGCAAGTGATGTTTTGTTCAGGGATGTGAATCTTCTGCCAGCAAATCAGGATTACCACAGACATTCATACCTGAATATTGCAGGTTGAGAATGTCTCGATGAAAATTAGGATAATTAGCTTCTGAAGCAGATAATAAAATCATTCTCAGCCCAACATGCAAATCATTTCACTCTCGTTATATTCAGTCAATTTGTATGCCTACAACTACAATTGGTCACAACACACACACTTTGCTGTTTGTGCAAAACCCTGGATCTGCCCTGTGAAGAGTACAATTTGCAACATAAATTTGTTGAACTTTCTGTCTATTTAGCGTTTTTGTGAGTCAGTCGGATTACCATCCCTGGGAACCCAACCAGAGAGAATTATTTAGAGAAATGTCTTGTGTCCACATAATAGTGTTAGTAGCAAAAAATTGTAAGATCAACACCAATGCTTAATATTTGTGGTGATTTTGATTTCAGCCTCATCATGTCTTCCTTCGTCTCCTTCCTCTAGACTTAATTCTTGTATTGTAGACAAGGTCACCAACGTTCTTGAATCGTAGTCCTGTCTTGGGTCCCTTTTTCTTCTTGCTGGCTGCTCCATTTCTCTTCTCAACAGTTACAATGTCTTCCTGTTTTGTTATGTCAACCAGACATGGTTCTAATCCATTCCAATCTAATGGCAGCTGGACCTCCTTGCCATTGTCATATTTTATCTATAACACAAGCCCATTTTCCATGATATATGGCTCATCATTCATGCTATGAAAATCTGATTCTGAAATCTGGTTACCACATTTGAATTTTTTAATGTTACAGGATTCAAAGGGCAGCTCGAGAAAAGATATATAGACAGGTGAGGATTTTCACATGCCTGGTATGTTGGTAATGAGGAACTGTAGGTGGAGATAAGTGCCGCCGCCTCATGTGGAATATTATGGTGGTTTCCAATAGCTTTCTCAATGTATGTATTACCCACCACTGTTGCCACAGTACCCATTCCCTGGAGCTCCATCCTTGCATTTTCTTCACTGGATTTAGTTCCGAAAAGACCAGGAGACGTCATCAGCTTGCTACCTCATCACATAATTTTCATCCCACTTTTAGGATTAGCATCTAAATAGAACTTGAAAGATATATGTCAATCAACTCTTGGGTGCATTTTCGAGAAATTGTTATCCAAATTTTCTGCAAGATAAGGTGTGTTGGGTGTCAATAATATTCTCAGCTTTCAGTTGCAATTTCCCTTAGGTAGGTAGTCAGTCACCCATGTGCCTTGAAGTGTACAACAAGAGTTTTGCAGCCAAGTTGTTCATCTGAGAGATAAAGAGAGTTTTTTTGTTTGCAAAGGAAAGAAAAGAGACCAAGGAGTATGTCTTTCGAGTGAACATGTTTGATGAGGAGGATTCAGCTTATTTCGGGATGCTGCTGCTGCAATGTAATCACCAGCAAGGGTCACCAAGCCTGCTGGAGCTTTGCGCTTGCGGTCAAGATCAAAGAACAGTAGCTTTTGGGCAGATGGCAATGGCTGGCTCAAGTTCCCATTTAAGGCTGATTCTGCAGCTTCAATCTTCATTTCTTCATTGTCTGAAGATTTGAGTGTTGGTGCCGGGTGTGCAGCGGGCTCTTCAGGATCATGATCACCAGGTTCAAAGGGATCTGAAAACTGGGACATTGAGGAGGATGGGTTCTGCTGCTCTTGGGCCTTTTCAAGCTCAAATAATCCAGTAAGTGGTAGCAGAGACAGTTGAGAAGATGATGGGCACTCAGGAAATTCTTGCACTTCCTTATGAGCCTCCTCCTCTTCCTCCTCTTCCTCCTCCTCCTCCTCCTCCTCTTCTGTTTCTTCCAGATCAACAAAGGCTCTTTGTATGGGTGGTGGTGAGGATTGAGGCACTTTTGAGAAGGACACCAAATTTTCTGAATGTCTTCTGCTATTCAATTGTGCTATCTCTGGTGGTTTAAGGAAGGCTTGGATTGGTGAAGCCGGGGACATAGTTGGACTATGAGGCTTGCTGCTGACGGGATGATGATCCTCGAACCCATCATGCTCCTCAAGTTCTCGAACTTCAAGTTCTGACAACTGCAAAAATATTGACAATACAACCCTATTGAGATTTTTGCACTACTTTCTTGAAGGATTTCACAAAAGAAAATAAATAAATTATGAGCCTGTGCATACATCTATCTCTGGATATGAAATGTGCGGAGATAGCTTGAATTTTCAGTGGGAATCTGATGGACAAATCTGAATGAAATTTGCATCTTTTTATTTTGTTTTGCCCTGAGGTAGAGTGATCACACCCATTTACCTCAATTTCACCTCCAACTGCGACACCATATTGATCAGCTCCTTGAAACATGGGGATGCTGCTCGATGCCTCAGTTGTGGCCTGACTTGTTTGAATTGTTTGACCAGGTGACACACTCACCTCTGCATATCCACTGAAGAATCCTGCATCTCCTGAAAATTATCCCATAGCTAGATTTTCAATTCACCCTGAAATTATTCAAAAGCTATTTTCACTTCAGATTTCTAATGTCAATGTGATAATACTCTTCTTCCTGCCATGTTCAAACCCATATAGAAAAATTGTGCAACCATTTCATCAAAGGAATCAGCAAAACTCTTCATCGCCCCCTCCCTACACCAAAAAAATTCCAACTATCAAACAAAGTGGCAATTTGGGTTCCATAAAAGCTAGGTCATAAGGCCATGAGCACCAGCCCAACCGACTGCTTGGTAATATGCTGAAGAAACACACCTAGTAGGTGTCCAAGTCTAAAGGTTCATGTGGTAAAAGGCAAGAGATGGTCAATCAATCAATCATACCTGGCATTGTTTGCTTGCCACTAGGTTCATGTTCATCAAACACATCAATTTCAGCAGGTGATAATTTGCTCCATCCTGCCCCCATTGCTTATTCTTCTTTTCTTCCAAACTCCAACTGCTCCCTTTTTTCTGTCCCCTTATGAAAAAATTTGCTTTGCTGATAAGTACCCAAAACAGAAAACTGCACTTGGGATAGATAGCACCACCACCCGAGGCAAATTGATTGTGATACAATAGGTTTTGGGTGTGCAAAAAGGGATTTCAATTTTGTTAGGCTAGAGATCAATGTTGTTGAAGATGATGTGTTAGCAACTCTCTGTTGGGTCCTGGAATACAATTGATTTTCATTTCTTTTGAACCTTCTCCTTTGGTCTCCAGCATGTGAAAAAAAGGACAACTCCCCTGGCACAAGACTTCAGTTTAATGGTCTTTGATTACATTCAAGAAATCAGGTTCTCCTTCACACTTAAGAGAAGTTGTGGTTCTTGAGCATGATCAAGAACAAGAGGAATCCAAACTTGAGGAAACAGCCAGCCATAGGTGTCACCCGAAACCTGCTGCACAAGTTACATTTGGACCCATTATTACACAAAACCTTGTAACAAAATGTGACCAGTTGGGTGGCAGGTTCCAAGATCTGAAATTTCTTGGGCAAATTTTTCAAGACTTTGTAGATCTAGTACCAAAAGTCATCACCAAAAACAAAACCATAGTAGACATGTCATACTTTTCATGCATCGAATCGATTAGTGTGTTTTTTGAGATAGAGATGGGATCTGAAAGAGAGAACACAAACAGATCTTTGCCCAAAAAAGAACTGCTCTTTGGAACTGGCGCTGGCATCCCTCTCTCTCTGTCTCTCAAATTCATCTCTGTGACAAGATTTCATGACTTCATGATAACTTCCATTCTGTAACTGAAATTAGTGCACTCTGAGGATTCAAGATATTTCTTCTAGATTTGTAATTAACATAACCTGGGACCCAAAGACTTGTAATAAACCAAAACATACAAGAACCCATGATTTGAGACTCAAATTAACCGCTGTAATCCGGACAATGGATTTCATGTTGTGGAGCATAATTCTTGAAACAAAAAAAAAAACATCGTACTTTGGATGCTTTACTCTACAATGGTTTTTCTCAGCGACATCATAAAAACCTGAAAAAATGCCAAATTGGGTGATCATCTTCTGGCATCCACTGCAATTTGGATTTGAGTTCTTGCCAAACTTATGGTAAGTTTGCAGCCTTCTTCTGCTGTACTACTACTACAGTTGCACATCACCCAATCATCTCTTGGCTGCATCAAATGGTATCAAATGACAATCCCCAGACAAAAAAGTTCAATCCCACCCAAAAAAAGAAAGCTTGGACCTTCTTCAATCATCCTTGCTCCAAATTGCAAATGTATGTAGCAACAAATGTGATATTGAAGATTTGGGATCTTCTTCTTCCAATTAGAAAGCATAAATGCATATATATATGTAGTTGCAAACATATCAACATATCATTTTCCACATTGTAAGCAAATAGATGAGAGCCATATTAGTGTTGATTCTTCTCCTCTCCAAAATTGCGGTTAGGAGAGGCCTTACCATGCACGATGACAATAGTGGGTTGAAGAAATGTCACAAGCTTCAGTTTGGAATTTGGAGTATGGTATTGTGTTGTGTGTTGTGTTTTTGGAGGGCAAACATTGAAAAGGTGAATGCAAAAAATTTACAGTTCTAAGGGGAAAGCCTGTTCTCAAGGAGATATGGAAAGCTTTTTTTTTTAGGCCTACCACTTCAGGCCTCCTTTTTCACACAGCTAGCTCTAAATAGAGACTTGGATTTGCACCACCTGGCTAGCCACCTCAGCAATTAAAACTTGTCCTGTGGCCTTCATGCTATAAGGTGACCACTAGGGATAACCCACCAGCTCTAGTACTAGTGGTCACATGTACAGTTCAAATTTTGCAAAACTATATGGATGTACAAAAAAATCTATGTAAAGTCTTGCAAGGGTGTGTTCTTTGATAGACATTCTTACTACCATTCTCACACATCCCTTTAGTTTTTGGTTATTTCAACACTTCACTTTTAGAATAGGTTTTAAGAAAATGAAATGAAATTGAATGTGTGAATCTTAGGCAAATCAAGCTTCCTTTATAGCAAAACTTGGGAGATGGTATATAGCTTTTGCTTCAATTTCCACACTAACTTTTGTCTAATTTGGACTTTTTGGTGGCCAAAGCAAGTTTGGCCTTGAGCACTTACTTGATTGACCATCATCACCTTTCCTTGCATTTTGACATTCCATCAAAAGACAAAAGCTACTGTGATATTCATTGTGGTGGTAAATTTTTTGAAACTAAAGCAACCTTTCATTTCATAATGTGTGAATTGTAGAATAATTTAGAATAATTTTCAAGCCAAATAGCCAACAAATGTTTCACCATAGACACAATAGGGTAAAGGAAAAAAATTTACATGCTAAGACTTAAAGAAGGAGCCACATAGGTATGTGGCAACATCAATTGTTTTACTTGTGTACTTGGGATTTATGATACTAATTGACCAACCTTGGAAAGGGGAACTAGATCCAATTGCCCCTTCCCTTCAAGTTCTTTAACCTAAAAGAAGTACCAGATGGAAGGTGGATGAAGTGACAAAAATGCCCTATTTAACTTTCATCAAATCATTTTAGGTTTAGGATGGTGTCAACATGACTAATGAAGGTGTTAAGTATAGGGGAAGGTCCTTGTTTCAAAACCTTTCCCTATGTGAAGTGTTGGGAATTTTTTTTAGTCGTTTTTTATTTTTTTAGGCTTTTTTTTTGGGTTTATCTTTTTTTCTACATGTTTCTCATGTCCTTTTTTTTGTGTTGTCACTTTTTGTTTCCATATGCTTTATGTGCACTTTTTTTTTTTTTTTTTATTTTTTTTTTTAATTTTTTCTTTCTTTTTTTTTTTTTTTTTTTTTTTTTTTTTTTTTTTTTTTTA
>Ga0116227_10012974_pt1 | contig 13322 bp, 7 predicted proteins | sample S1TSphgellanicum_FD_89693 | JGI IMG/M metagenome (GOLD analysis project Ga0116227, IMG submission 89693) | Host-associated microbial communities from peat moss isolated from Minnesota, USA - S1T2_Fb - Sphagnum magellanicum MG | ecosystem: Host-associated > Plants > Peat moss > Unclassified...
ATTAATGCGGCGGGGAATTTGCTGCCGAGCGACCTGCCGGCCCCGCCGATCTACGCCAAGGTGAACCCGGCGGATGCGCCGATCATGACGCTGGCGATCACCTCCAAAACCATGAACCTGACGGATCTCGAGAGTCTCGCGAATTCCAGGCTGGGCGCCAAGATTTCCGAAATTGCCGGGGTCGGGCTGGTGACCGTAAGCGGAGGGAACGTGCCCTCCGTGCGGGTGGAAGTGAACCCGCTGGCGCTCGCCTCCTACGGCCTCAGCGTTGATAATATCCGCACGGATATTGGGAATTTAAACGTGAACACGCCGAAGGGAAGTTTTTCCGGCCCGGCGCAGAGCTATACGATCAACGATAACGACCAGATCACCGATGCTTCGGAATATGCGAACCTGGTCGTGGCGTATAAAAACGGCAATCCGGTGTATCTGGGCAACGTTGCGCGGATCATCTCGGCACCCGAGAATGCCGAGCTGGGGGCCTGGGCCAACCGCACCCCGGCGATTATTCTCAATGTGCAGCGCCAGCCGAATGCTAATGTGATCGCGACGGTCGATGCGATCAAGGCACAGTTGCCGACGCTCACCTCCGGTCTGCCGGCTTCGATGGTGGTGAGCGTAATGAGCGACGGCACCACTTCCATTCGCGCTTCGGTCTCGGATGCGGAGTTCGAGCTGGGTCTCAGCATTGTGCTGGTCGTACTGGTGATCTTCGTATTCCTGCGAAATTTCCGCGCGACGATCATTCCCAGCATTTCCGTTCCCGTCTCGCTCATCGGCACGCTGGCCGCGATGTATCTGTTCAACTTTTCAATCGATAATCTCTCGCTGATGGCGCTGATCGTCGCCACCGGGTTTGTGGTGGATGATTCGATCGTGATGATCGAGAATGTTTCGCGCTTTATCGAGATGGGCGAGACGCCGCTGCAGGCGGCGTTGAAAGGTGCCGGGCAGATCGGCTTCACCATCATTTCGCTCACGATCTCGCTGATCGCCGTGTTGATTCCGCTTTTGTTCATGGGCGATGTGGTGGGGCGGTTGTTCTCAGAATTCGCCGTAACGCTGGCGGTGACGATTTTGATCTCGGCCGTGGTGGCGCTCACTCTGGTGCCGATGCTGTGCTCAAAACTGCTGCGCCCCAAGGCCGAGCAGAAGCAGAATCGGTTTGAAGCATGGAGCGAACGGCAGTTCGAACGCGTGATCGCCGCCTATGGGCGCGGATTGAACATCGTGCTGGCGCATGTGCGGCTCACGCTGCTCGTCGCCATGCTCACGCTGATCTTTACCGTGCTGCTTTACATTTTCATCCCCAAAGGATTTTTCCCGGTTCAGGATACCGGGGTGATCGAGGGGATTTCGCAAGGGTCGCAGGCGACCTCCTATGCCGCCATGGCCGCGCATCAACAAGCGCTGGCGGATGATATTCTCAAGGATCAGGATGTCGTCAGCCTGTCCTCCTATATCGGTGTGGATGGGACGAATACGACGCTGAATCAGGGGCGGTTTCTGATTAGCCTGAAGCCCAAGAATGAGCGCAGCGAATCCGCCAGCCAGATCATCCGGCGCTTGCAGAAAGAGGTTGCGGGCGTGCCGGGCATTAATCTCTATATGCAGCCTGTGCAGAGCCTGACGCTGAACACCACAGTGTCGCCGACGGAATATCAGTTCGTGCTGGAAGATCCGAACGAGACGGATTTCACCACCTATGTGCCGGAGCTGATGACCAAGCTGCAGGCGCTCCCGCAGCTCGAAGATGTTGCGAGCGAGCTGCAAAGTGCGGGAAACTCCGTCTACATTAATATCAACCGCACGGCGGCAGCGCGGTTCGGCATTACCCCGGCCACAGTCGATGACGCGTTGTACGATGCGTTCGGACAGCGCATCATTTCCACCATTTTCACGCAGACGGACCAGTACCGCGTGATCATGACGGTGGACCCTGCGAAGATGACGAGTGTCGCCTCGCTGGGCGCGATTTATCTGCCTTCTTCTTCCTCCAGCGGCGGCCAGGTGCCGCTCTCGGCAATTGCGACATTCGCAACCCAGCCCGAGCCGCTGGTGATCGAGCATCTCGGCCAGTTTCCGGCAACGACGATCTCGTTCAACCTCGCACCCGGCGCTTCGCTCGGCGGGGCGGTGGATGCGATTACGCAGGCGGAAAAATCTCTGAAATTCCCGGCCTCGGTGACGACGAATTTCGAGGGCGCTGCGCTTGCCTTCCAGAACTCGCTCTCCAACGAGGTGTTCCTGGTGCTCGCCGCCCTTGTGGCGGTTTATATCGTGCTCGGTGTGCTTTATGAGAGTTTCATTCATCCTGTCACGATCATCTCGACTCTGCCTTCGGCCGGCGTGGGCGCGCTGGTGTTTTTATGGATTGCCGGAGATGGGCTGGATGTGATCGGCATTATCGGCATCGTGCTGCTGATCGGCATCGTCAAGAAGAATGCGATCATGATGATCGACTTTGCGCTCCATGCCGAGCGCATTGAAGGCAAAGCGCCGCGCGATGCGATTTATGAGGCCTGCATGCTGCGGTTTCGGCCGATTTTGATGACGACTTTGGCGGCCATGTTCTCCGGCGTGCCGCTTATCCTGGGTTCCGGCATGGGCTCCGAGCTGCGCCAGCCGCTGGGTCTGGCGATCGTCGGCGGGCTCGCGGTAAGTCAGGTGCTGACCTTGTTTACCACGCCGGTGATTTATCTGGCCTTTGACGCGCTGGCGCGCCGGTTCCGGCCAAAGGCTGCGGCGGCATGAACCTCTCGGCGGTCTTCATTCGCCGCCCGGTGGCGACCACGCTGCTCACCATCGGCATCGCGCTGTCGGGGGCGCTGGCCTATTTCAAGCTGCCGGTGGCGCCGTTGCCGCAGATCGCGTTTCCGACGATTCAGGTCACCGCGACCATGGCAGGCGCCAGCCCGGATACGATGGCGGCGACGGTGGCCGAGCCGTTGGAGCGGCATCTCGGCACCATTGCGGATGTCACGGAGATGACCTCGCAATCCGGCGTCGGGACAACGCGGATCACGCTGCAATTCGGGCTCGACCGGAATATCGACGGCGCGGCGCGCGATGTCGAGGCGGCAATCCAGGCGGCCCGGGCGGATCTGCCGACCACGCTGCGCTCCAACCCAAGCTATAACAAGGTGAATCCGGCCGACGCGCCGATCATGATCCTTGCCTTGACGTCGAAGACCATGACGCCTGGGCAGCTTTATGATTCCGCGGATACCGTGCTGGAGCAGCAATTCTCGCAAATCAGCGGTGTGGGCGAGGTGACGCTGGGCGGTGCCGCGCTGCCGGCGGTGCGGGTGGAGTTGCAGCCCGGGCCTTTGAGCAAATACGGCATCGGGCTTGAGGACGTGCGCGCAGCGCTTGCGGCGGCCAATGCGAATTCGCCGAAAGGCTATTTCGATGTCGGCAGCCAGCGCTACCAGATTTACACGAATGATCAGGCCACCGTCGCGGCGCAGTATCGCGATCTGGTGATCGCCTATCGCAACGGGCAGGCGGTGAAGCTCTCGGATGTCGCGGAGGTCGATAATTCCGTTGAGAATCTGCAAAATGCCGGGCTGTATAACGGGCAGGCGGCGGTGCTGGTGATCCTGCAGCCCAGCCCGGGCGCGAATGTCATTCAAACGGTGGATCAGGCGCGGGCGATGCTGCCGGCCTTGCGCGCCGCGCTGCCGCCCTCGATCCAGTTTTCAGTGGCGATGGACCGTTCGCAATCCATTCGCGCCGCGCTGGGGGATACGGAGCGGACCTTGTTCATCGCCGTGCTTCTGGTGGTGGGCGTGGTTTTCGTATTTCTGCGCTCGCCGCGTGCCACGCTCATCCCTGGGCTTGCCGTGCCGGTCTCCATCATCGGTACGTTCGGGCCAATGTATCTGCTGGGATTCTCGCTGGATAATCTCTCTTTAATGGCGCTGACGATTGCGACGGGATTTGTGGTCGATGACGCGGTGGTGGTGGTGGAGAACACCATGCGGCATCTGGAGGACGGCATGGAGCCGCTACCGGCGGCATTGCGCGGCGGCTCTGAAGTGAGCTTCACGGTGCTCTCCATGAGCGCCTCGCTGATCGCGGTGTTTCTGCCGATTCTGCTGATGCCGGGGCTGTTGGGCCGCTTGTTTCAGGAATTTGCTGAAACCTTGTCGATCACCATCATCATCTCGCTGCTCGTCTCGCTCACCACAACGCCGATGCTCTGCGCATTGCTGCTGCGCCATGAGGTGGTGACGAAGCGGCCGAACTGGGTGATGCGGCAGATGGAAAACGGGTTCAACGCATCGCTGGCGGGCTATACGCGCTCACTGCGTTGGGCGTTGCGCCATGCGCGGCTGGTCGGTGCCGGCCTCGTGCTGACCGTTATTTTGAACGTCGTGCTGTTCGTCATCGTGCCGAAAGGGTTTTTCCCGGAGCAGGATACCGGGCTGATTATCGGGACGATCCAGGCGGATCAGAGCATCTCCTTCGATCTGATGAAGCAGAAATTCACCGAGCTTCAAGGCATCGTGCAGAAGGACCCCGGCGTGCAATCCGTCGCCGGATATACCGGCGGGCGGGCGACGAATAACGGCTTTCTGTTCATCACGCTGAAGCCGCTGGCGCAACGCGGTGTGAGCGCCACCGCGATCGTTGCGCGTCTGCGCCGCCCACTTGCGAAAATAGCCGGTGCGCAAACCTTCCTGGTGCCGGCGCAGGATTTGCGCGTCGGCGGCCGGCAGAGCAATGCGGAATATCAATACACGCTGCAAAGCGATGATGCGGACGATCTGACCAACTGGGTGCCGAAGATCGTCGCCGCCTTGCAACAGGACCATGCGCTGGCCGATGTCAGCTCGGATCTGCAGCAAGGCGGGCTGGAGACGGATATTCAAATCAACCGGGCGCAGGCGGCAAGGCTGGATATCACGCCGAGTGAGATCGACAACACGCTCTACGACGCCTTCGGCCAGCGCACCGTTTCCACCATCTATAACGAGCTGAACCAGTACGAGGTGGTGATGGAGCTGGCGCAGCAATACCAGCAGACGCCGGTGGATCTCAACCGCATCTATGTCAGCACCTCCGGCGGGACGGCGAGCGGTACTTCCCAGACCAACGCGCCGGCGGGTACGGTCGTTACCGCCACAACCAGCGCCGCCAGTGAAGAAACCATCGTGGCGTTGGATTCCGCGACCAATCAGGCGATCAACGCCATCGCTTCCAGCGGCAAGTCCAGCGCTTCCTCCGGCACCGCGGTCAGCACCAATGCGGAGACGATGGTGCCGCTCTCGGCCTTTGCCAGCTATGCGCCCGGCACCACGCCCATTTCGGTCAACCATCAGAGCGGGCGTATCGCCGCCACCATCTCCTTTAACCTGCCGCAAGGCATCGCACTCGGCACGGCGGCGGCGGAAATTCAGAAAACCATGAGCAATCTGGACGTGCCGCTGACCATCACCGGCAGTTTCGCGGGCACCGCGGCGGCGTTTCAATCCTCGCTCTCCACCGAGCCGCTACTTATTCTGGCAGCGCTCGCGGCGGTCTATATCGTGCTCGGCATTCTCTATGAGAGCACCATCCATCCGCTCACGATCATCTCCACCATCCCCTCGGCCGGCATCGGCGCCACGCTGTTTCTCCTCGTGCTCAACGTGCCGCTCACCATCATCGCCCTCATCGGCATCATTTTGCTCATCGGCATCGTCAAGAAAAATGCCATCCTGATGATCGACTTTGCGCTGCAGCTCGAACGCGGTGAAAACCTCGCGCCAGAGGAAGCTATTTTCCGCGCCGCCACGCTGCGTTTCCGCCCCATCATGATGACCACTTTTGCCGCCATCCTCGGCGCGCTCCCGCTCGCCATCGGGCTCGGCCAGGGCGCATCGCTGCGCCAGCCCCTCGGCATCACCATCATCGGCGGCCTCATCGTGAGCCAGGCGCTTACCCTCTACACCACCCCCGTGGTCTATCTGGGCCTCGAACGGCTCGCCACCCGCCTGCGCGGCCGGCCCGATGCCGCCCCGCCCCGCGCCGGCAGTATTGTGGAGGCACAATGAAAGCGATTGCGTTTTTGGGCGTGTTGGCAAGCAAGGCAAGGGGCTTTGCCCCTGGACCCCACGAAGGGCAGCACCCTTCGAACCGCGATTTCCAGTGTTCTGAGAGGGGGGCGTCGGCCCGAAGGGCCGCCGCTCAACAAAGGCGGCACGCCTGCGGCGCGACGGGGCAGAGCCCCCTGGCCTTGCTTTCTTGCAACCCCAAAAACGCAGTTGCCATCATAAGCCTCCTCGGTCTTGCCAGCTGCATGGTCGGGCCCGACTACGCGCGGCCGAAGCTGGCGGTGCCTGTCGGGTATAAGGAGGCGGCGGGGTGGATTCCGGCGATGCCGGCGGATGGGGTGCCGAAGGGGCAATGGTGGATTGCGTTTGGGGATACCGATCTGGACCGGCTGGAGCCGCTGGTTTCGGTGAACAATGCGACGGTCCGGGCGGATTATTACGCCTATGAGGAATCGGTCGAGGTTGTTCAGGAGATACGGGGTGGGTTGTTTCCGACGGTAGGGCTGACCGGGAGTGCGACCCGTGCAGCGCAGGGTGGGGGGAGTTCCGGCACGGGTTCGGCGGGTTCGGTGGATGGCGGTTCTGGCTCGTTCTCGACTGGGCCGCGAACGTCCGGCACGTTCGAGGGTTCGGTGGATTGGACGCCGGATATCTGGGGCAAGGTCCGGCGGCAGGTTGAGGGGGACGTGGATGCCGCGCAGGCGAGTGCGGCGGATCTGGCGAATGCGACGTTGAGCGCGCAGGCGACGCTGGCGAGCGACTATGTGGATTTGCGGGCGAGCGACGCCGCGATTGCGCTGTATCAGGAGACCGTGGCGGCAGATCAGCGGAGTTTGCAGATTACGGTCAATCAGGCGAATGCCGGCGTCGCGGCGCCGTCGGACGTGCTTACGGCGCGTACGCAGCTGGAGGGCGCGCAGGCGCAGTTGATCAACGCAGGCGAGGCACGCGCGCAATATGAGCATGCGATTGCGGTGCTGGTCGGCCATGCGCCAGCGGAGCTGACGATTCCCTCGGGGCCGCAAATGGCAGCGGTGCCACAGCCGCCACCGGGCGTGCCGAGTGTTCTGCTGGAGCGCAGGCCGGATATTGCTGCGGCGGAGCGCAGCATGGCGGAGGCGAATGCGCAGGTCGGTGTAGCTGTGGGTGCGTATTACCCGGATCTGAGCCTCTCCGCACTGGGCGGCTATTCGGCGGACCCGATCGGCGGGTTGTTCGATGTGAGCAACAGCCTGTGGTCCCTGGGTGCCGACGTGTCGGATGATTTGTTCGAGGGCGGGGTGCGCTCCTCCACCGTGGCGGCGGCGCAGTTCAGCTATGATGAGAGCGTGCAGACCTACCGGCAGACGGTGCTGAGCGCGTTTCAGGATGTCGAAAACGATCTCTCGGATCTGCGGATACTGGGCGAGCAGGCGCAGGTGGAGGCGCAAGCCGTGGCGGATGCGCAGCGCGCGGTGCAGATTGCGTTGAACGAATATCAGGCCGGAACCGAAGCTTATACAACGGTTGTGACTGCACAGCTGACGCTGCTGGGCGACCAGGAGACGCAGCTTGCCGTGCAGCAGGACCGGTTGCTGGCGAGTGTTTCATTGTTCGAGGATCTGGGTGGCGGGTTCACCGCGGCGGATCTGCCGAGCGCCGATACGATCCAGGCCAAGTTGCCGTTTGCGCCATGATTGTGGTCTGACGCGAATACGCGTATAGAGATGGTACGGCGCTTTTCGTTGTCTGTTGTTGCGTGCTTACTTGCTTTACCGGCTCGGCGCTTCCCCAACAATCTGAAGAGTATTTCGGTCTACGTGTTGTAGATTGCTGTTTGTTAGGAGATGCGACATGGCATCAGGTACTGTGAAGTGGTTTAACGCTCAAAAGGGTTATGGTTTCATCCAGCCCGACGATGGTTCGAAAGATGTGTTCGTGCATATTTCGGCTGTTGAGCGTTCCAGCCTGGGCACCCTCAATGAGGGCCAGAAGATCCGTTATGAGATTCAGAGCGGCCAGCAGGGCAAGCTCTCGGCGGAGAACCTGCAGGCCGGCTAATCAGCCACCTGCTACAGGAAAGGCGGCGCAGCAATGCGCCGCCTTTTTTTGTTTGGCGGCAATACCGCATCAATCTACTTCACCGCTCGTGACGGAGCTTTAAGTTAGACTAATCTGGCCAGCCGCACGGCGGTATGGCCGCAGCTGGCTTTCAGGCTGGGCATGACCAGCATGCAGTTGTCGTGCGGCGTGCGGATTTCCTCGTCGCCGTCATGGGCGATGAGCGTGTCCGCCGCGGGAATGATTTCGCCGCCGCGATAGGCATGGGTAAAGGTGAAGCGGTGGGTTCGAGCGGTGATCGTGTGCGTCACCTGCGCAAATCTGCCGGGCGTGTGGACCACCGGCCCAGCGGACATGCCGGTATGGCGCAGCAAAGCAGCAATGGTGGCACGGGTCTGGCTCAGGGCAGATGGCTCCCAATGCTGGCCGGATTCGACGAGAATCCCCGCCGCGCTTCCGGTGGCCTGGGTGAAATGGCCGTAATCAATCAATCTTTTGCCGCCGGCATGGCCGGGGTCGGCGATGATCGTGGGTGGGTTGGCAATTTGCATGGCCAGCGCACGACCGCGGGGCGCGGTGCCGCAGAGCAACAAGGGTATCGAGGGCCAGAGCATGGAATGCAGGTCCAGCAAAATATCCGCGCTATCGATCAGCGGACGGATCTGGCGCGCGCGTTCGAGTTCCAGCGAGTTGCGCACGCCAAAAAGCTGCGCATCGTCCCAGACGCGGTTCATGTCCTCCTCGACGAAACGCGAGGCGAGCGGGTTTTTCGGGTCAAAGCGCTGATAGGCGGCGATATTGGCGAAGCCGAAGGTGAGGCGGCCAATGCAGGGGGTGAAATTCTGCCGCAGCATTTCGGACAGCACGATGGCGCCCGCAATCTCATTGCCGTGGATCAGCGACACCAGCAGCACGTGCGGGCCCGGCTGCCCGGAATCGCGCGTGGTGAATCCCCGTATGCCGGTATTGCCTTCCAGAAACGCGGAGAGGTCCGGGGCTTCGAGATAGACCGGAAATTCCGGCAGGTCCGAAGGCAGGGAGAATGCCTGTGGTGCAGATCCAGCCGTATTGCTGCCGGGTGCCATGGTGGCACTGTAACCCGGTTGAAGCCGTGCGCAACGTATCGAGAGGCGGCGGGCGCTCACGGACGCGTGAGCATTCCGGGACCGGGGGGGGGCCGAGATGGGATTGACGGGGGCGAAACCACGCCGCAAAGCCCGCGCCATGGTTTCGACGAGAATATTATGCACCGACCTCGCGGGGTTGCGTGCACAGGCGCTGGGATTGGCGGAAGCCGCCGGGTTGGATGCTGAAATACGGAATTTGGTGCCGCGCCCGCCTTGGGACCGATTTTCCCCGAGCCTTTGGCCCAACCCGCGCCGGGCGGTGGAAGGCGACGCGATTGCGGAGCCCTTGCCGGGCATTTTAATCGGTTGCGGCGGGGCCGGAGCGCGGGTTGTGGCGGCGTTGCGCCGGCCTGGCGTGAAGGTCGTGGCGGTGCAGCATCCGCGCATGGCGCTGGACAAGTTCGATCTGGTGATGGCCGCGCGGCATGACGGCATCACCGGGCCGAATGTGGTGGTAACGCGCACGGCGCTGCATCGGGTGACACCGGCGCGACTTGCAGCCGAGAAGCTACTCTGGGCGCCGAGACTGGCCGCCCAGAAGCGCCCCCTGGTGGCGGTGCTGCTGGGCGGCAGCAACGGGCGCTACCGCTTCGAGGCGCCGCTGGCGCTGGAACTGGCCGTGCAACTGGGGGCAATGATGAAGCGGGACGGCGCCGGGCTCGTCGTCACGCCTTCCCGCCGGACCGCGCCCGACGTGGTGCGCATTTTGCGGGACGTGCTGGAGCCGCAGGGCGCCTGGGTTTGGGACGGTGAGGGCGAGAACCCGTATTTCGGGATGTTGGCCTGCGCGGATGCGATTATCGCCACGGCGGATTCGGTCTCGATGGTCTCAGAAGCGGTCGCGACCTCGGCACCGGTTTTTCTGGTGCGGCTGCCGGGTAAATCGAAGCGGATCGGCGCGTTCATGGATGCGCTGGTCGCCGATGGGCGGGTGCGGGATTTTGCGGGAAGGCTGGAGCTGTGGGATACCGAACCGCTGGATGATACGGCGATGGCGGGTGCTGAGCTGCGCCGCCGGTTGGGGTTGTAACGATGCTGGATATTGAGACATTCGATAATTCGCGCGGCGGCAATGTCGCATACAAGGCCCTTGCGCATCCGGTGGCGGCGGAACGTCTGGCGCAGCTGGCCGAACAGGCCGGCGAGGTCGCGGTGCTGGACCTGGATGGGATCGCCGGGCCGCTTCTGGCACTTTGCCCGCAGCTCGACGTGCAGGGTGTGTACGTGGCCGATACGCTTGCCGTGGGCAAAGTGCGGGGCGGCCATATCGCGCGCGCGCTGACGGAATTGCCGCAGGCGCAGGTACAGAGCGTGCTGATCGCAACCTTTGACGCCGGGCGGGTTTTGCCGCGGCTGATGCCGCTGATGCCCAAGGGGGCGGAGGTGCTCACGCTGGATCGCGCGAAACTGCCCGAGGCACTGCTGACCAACAAAGCGCGCTATCTGGATGCCATGAATTTCGCGACCAATTTCGTGTTTTTCCGGGATGACGACCATTTCGGCACAAGGCTGACGACGGCGAATTACTGGTCCGGCTATGGCGCCAAGCAGGTGCGGTTTTTCCATCGGCTCTATGACGATACCGGCCGCGTGCTGGCGGAATGGGAGGATGCGGCGCCATCGGGACCGGGCGGGCATGTGATCGATAGCGGCGCGGTGCGCGAACGCTTCGGGCTGCGCGCATTCACGGGGCAGCTTTTCATTCATGCCGTCGGCATTGCCGGGCATGATGTGGTGAAATACGCGCTGGATACCTATGCCACGGATAACGGCGCATCGCTCTCCTGTACGCATGACGCCAATGCCTGGCCCTCCGACCGGTTTGCCGGGCTGCCCGCGCCGCGGGCAGACGAGCGCGTGGTTCTGTGGCTGCAGAACAGCCATGCCGTGCCCATTCCCGCGGGGGCGATGGCCCTCGACCGCATGGGGGCCGAGGCGCCGGTGGCCATCGACGATGAGATCGCGCCGTTTGCGACCTATAAGCTCGACGTGTCGACATTTTTCCCCGGCCTGCATTGGCCCGCACAGCTTGAGCTTCGGGCCGGGCGGCATTTGGTGCGCCCGCGCTATGAGGTGGAGCGGGCAGGGCGGACGCGGATTGCGCATATCAATGTGGAACGTGCGGATTTGCAGCCGGACCCCGGTATCGCAGCTTTGCACCCGGCATTGGGGCGCGGGTTTCTGCTGCCTTTTCCGGTGATGGCGCGGGGGCGGTTCCGAACGATGTTCCAACCGACACCGATGGCCCAGAGCGAGCAGAACATGCCGCTGCGGCTGGATGTATTCGCGCCCGACGGCACGCAGGTGCTGGCATATTATCTGGGCGTGCTGCCGCGCTTGCATGATGTGGCGATCGATCTTGACGATCTGTTGCCGCGAGGCGCGTTGCCGGAAGGCGGACATGCCGAGCTGGCCTATGATTTTCGCGAGGGCGGCGAAGCGAATGGCTGGCTGCATGCGCTGTTCCGCTTCGAGGACCGGGCGAGCGGCCATGCGGCGGAGAGCAGCTTCGGCGCGCATATTTTCAATACGATCATGACGTATAAGAACGAGCCGCAGAGTTATTCCGGCAAGCCGCCCGGGCTTTCCACGCGGCTGTTCCTGAAGCTTGGCTTTGGCGGACGGGAGAGTTTCTGCGCGCTGATCTATCCGGCTTCCGGGCCGTGGGCGGAATTCTCCGGCACGGCGCTGGAACTCTACGACGCCGCAGGTGTGTTGCTTGAAACCGCGCAGGTGCGGATTGCATGTTCTGGCTCCGCAATGATTGTGCCGAGCCGGCATTTCAGCGCGGCGCAGCTGCGTGCCGCAGGTGAGTCGGGATATGTGCTGATTCGCGATGCAACATGCCGTTTGTTCGGTTTTCATGGTGTGGATGACGGCGCAGGCGGTTTTTCGCTCGACCATATGTTCGGGTTTTAAGGCATCATCTCGGGTGAAGATCACGCCTAACCCTTGCATGACATCGATTCCATAAGTCGCCCAAATCCTTGAATGGTTCTGTTCCGTCCACGAATTACCTGGACGTCACAAAAACTTTTCAAGGAGGACATAAAATGCCTGCAATTCTTCTCTGGCTGCTCGGCGTGCCAATTCCGGTGATTATTCTGCTCGTTCTTCTTTGGCATTGATCGGAGCGGAACAGATGCTTGCAAATGAGGTAACAAGCGCCAGCTATTCGCCGGTGCAAACGGCATCGCCGCAATCGGGCGTTTCCTGGGCGGCGGTGTTCGCGGGCGGCATCACCGCCGCGGCCATTTCCGTCATTCTGGGGATATTCGGCGCAGGAATGGGCCTTGCCTCCATCTCGCCATGGCAGGGTAGCGGCGTGTCAGCGGCAACATTCACCGTGCTGGCGGCGATCTGGCTGATTATCGTGCAATGGGTCTCCGCACTCTTCGGCGGGTATATGGCCGGGCGGCTGCGCACCAAATGGGTGAGCGTGCACACCGATGAGGTGTTTTTCCGCGATACGGCGCATGGTTTTCTCGCCTGGGCGCTGGGCACGTTGATTGTGGTGGGTGTGTTGGCGGGGCTCGGCGGGTCGGCTGCCAGCGGTGGCGCGCATGTCGCGGCCAGCGTCGCGGCGTCCAACAGCACGGCGAATACGTATTATGTCGACCTGCTGTTCCGCCAGAACGCCAATCCCGCCGCGCCCGCTCCGGCGACGGGGATTTCCGAGCCTGGGGTGAGCGACCAGCAGCTGCACGACGAGGCTGGGGTGATTCTGGCGGAAGGTGTGACTAATGGCGGCGTTTCGAGCACGGATAGCGCCTATCTGGCGCAGCTTGTTTCGCAAACCACAGGCCTTGCGCCGGCGGATGCACAGGCCCGGGTCTCGGATGTCCTGGCGCGGGAACAGGCGGATGTGGTGAAGGCGAAGCAATTGGCTGATGCCAGCCGCAAAGCCGCTTCAGGTGCTGCGATCTACACCTTCATCGCACTGCTGATTGGCGCGTTCATCGCCAGCGTCGCAGGCGCCATCGGCGGGAGGCTCCGGGATCATTACTAGAGCCGGATGACATTAAATCCGCCTCTAAATCACAGCTTAGAGGGCGATTCAGACATTAAGTTGAACCGCGAGCGGTTCATCTTAATGTCATCGCACTCTAGC
>Ga0116227_10012975_pt1 | contig 13321 bp, 14 predicted proteins | sample S1TSphgellanicum_FD_89693 | JGI IMG/M metagenome (GOLD analysis project Ga0116227, IMG submission 89693) | Host-associated microbial communities from peat moss isolated from Minnesota, USA - S1T2_Fb - Sphagnum magellanicum MG | ecosystem: Host-associated > Plants > Peat moss > Unclassified...
CGGCGCGCGCGGGCTCGTTCATCACGGGGCAGACGATCGTGATCGACGGCGGCACGACGATCGGCGGCTTCGAATAGGTCCGTTTTAGTAGAACTCGATCGTATCGACCGCGTTGCGCAAGGCCGTGCCGTTCGCCGAACGTTCGAGATTCTCGCAGAAGATCGCGACGATCCGTTCGTTCTCGCGAATCGAGAGCGCGGCCGTGTGCGGGCTGAAGATCACGTTTTCCATCGACCACAGCGGATTGTCCGGCGGAAGCGGCTCCGGTTCGAAAACATCGAGCACGGCTCCGAAGAGCCGGCCGTCGCTCAGCATCGCGATCAGCGCGTCCTGATCGACGACGGCGCCGCGGCCCACGTTGCAGAAGACGGCGTGCGGGCGAAGCGCCGCGAGCGCCGCCGCATCGACGAGGCCGTGCGTCTTTTCCGTGATCGGCAAGGTTACGACGGCCGCGTCGCAGCGGGCGAAGGCATCGCGCATGCGGGCGACCGGCACGGTCTCGTCGGCGAGCGGGTGCGGGTCGTTCGACCGGACGATCGCGAGCACGCGCATGCCGAAGGCCCGCGCGCGCACGGCGAGCGCGCTGCCGATTCCGCCCATCCCAAGGATGGCGAGGGTCGATCCCTCGAGTTCGCCGAGGGCCATGTGCGGCCAGGCGCGTTCCGCCCGGATGCGGGCGAACCGCGCGGCGTCCTTGCGAAGCGCGAGAAGTCCGTAAAACGTAAACTCCGCGAGCATCCCGCCGTGGACGCCCGCCGCCGAGGCGAACGCGATTCGCTCGAGGTCGGCGGGTTCGAGCCGGGCCAGGCGCACGGCGGCGCCCGTGCCGGCCGAGGTGCCTTGCACGAAGCGCAGGCCGCGTCCGAGCGCGACGGCCTGCGCGAGCCCGGCCGGCGTGTCGTTCGGGTAACCGAAGATCGCATTTGCCCGAGCCAGCATCGCCTCGAAGCGTGCTTGGTCCGCGGCGTCGCGAACGAACGCCGGGTCGCCGGCGTGATCGCTCGGATAACGGATCGGAGGCAGCAAGTCGGGTGCGAAGAGCACTTCCCGGACGACCGGTACGTCCCGGATGCGTTGCACGAGCCGTTCTTCCAAGGGCGTGGCGATGGTGACGATCATCGCCGTGCACCGTTGGCTCAGGCGAACCCAGAACCTGGGTAGGGATTCCCCCCATGGTCGATTCGCGGCGCGCGGCTTAACATGGCTTCGGGTCGGAAGCTCCATCAGCTCGTTCGAAGGGGGTCTTCATGTCGTCGTTACCATGCACGGCCGTTGGAACGGCGGTTCGTTTCCGCGCCGTCGCGATTTGTGCGACGCTCGCGCTTCTGACGGGATGTTCGGGCCAGTCCGTGTCGCCGACGCCAACTTTCCAAGACGCTGCGAGCTTCGCGCGGGACGCATCGTCGATCGCACTGCCGGACGTCCACAACGGGTGGAAAGCTCGTGCGCCCATGCCGACGGCGCGGCTCGGGCCGGTCGCCGCGGCAATCGGAACGAAGATTTACGTTATCGGCGGTTACGGCGCGTCGGGCGTGCTCGGGATCAACGAAATCTACGATACGGTCGCAAACACGTGGAAAACCGGCGCCCGCATGCCGACCCCGCGTTGGGTGGCGGGCGTTGCCGTCGTCAAGGGAATCGCATATGTGATCGGCGGCAACACCGGCGGCGCCCAGACCGGGGTCGTCGAAGCGTACGATCCTGCGAAAAACGCCTGGTCGACGAAAGCCCCGATGCCGACGTCGCGCGATAGCCTTTCGGCGGCATCGGACGGCACGTTCGTGTACGCGATCGGCGGCTATGAGGGGGATCGCCTCGCCACCGTGGAGCGGTACGACACGGTGCACGATAGCTGGTCTGAAGAGGCGCCGCTGCTGGTCGCGAAGTCTGGGTCAGCCGTCGATATCGCGCAAGGCACGATATTCGCGGCCGGCGGCCTTTCGAACGGCGGCGTGACCGACGACAACGAGGGATACTCGGTCAAATCGAACGTATGGACCACGCTCGCACCGGCGACGACCCTGCGCCAGGCGTCGTGCACGGCGACCGACGACGGGACGCTCTACTTGGCCGGCGGGTCGGATGCGTCGGGCAACCCTCTCGGAACGCTCTCCCTCTACCATGTAACGAAGAACGCTTGGGCCAAGGGCCCGTCGATGCTGCATCCGACGATCGGTCCGGCCGGAGCGATCGTTTCGGGAAGCATCTATTGCTTCGGCGGCGCGAATCAAGGCTTCCCGACGGGCAGTACGATTTTCTATAAATACGTGCAGGCGTATACGCCGTAAGACCGTGATTGGGAGGGCGTGGGAGCGTTCGGGGGGCGGTGCGACGAAGGTCTTGGCAGTCGAGGAGCGCTTGTGTTCTCTGGCACGACGTAGCAACTCGCTACCAACGGGGCAGGGGGAAGGGCGCTTGGAGCCGCACATGACTAGCAATACCCTCCTGAAGTTTGAAGAGATAGGTCCGGATTTGTTAAGTCCGACGCGTATTCGTATGTGGCCCGCCCTCGTCGCCGTCGCAGCCCTCAGCGGGTGTGGCGGCGGTGGCGGTGGCGGCGGCCCTTCGCCGACACCCACGCCCACGTCCACGCCGCTCACACTCGTGGCCAGCCCGGCTACGGTTTCCATCAACGGGGTGGGCGCTGCGAACGCGCAGCCGCTCACGGCCTCGGAGAGCGCGTACACCGGGACGATCACGGAATCCGATACGTGCGCGGGAATCGCGACCGTCTCACCGGGCAGCGGCGTCGGTCCTTCGCTGAAGGAGACCGTCACCGGCGTTGCAGGGGGCACCTGCGTCGTAACCTTCAAAGACGCGACCGGCGAAACGGCCACCTCGACGGTCCAGGTCACGACCAGCGGCGTCGTCATCCAGTCACATACCCGCGACCACTGAGGGCAACGAGCGCCGGAGCGCCGATCGGCCGGGGAAATCCCGCCGAGCGGCGCTCTTTCTCTGTCCCGGGGGACCCGGTCGCTACTGACAACTTGCGTAGTACGAAAAAGAGCGGCGGCTCGGATCTTTCTACCGGGATCGATGCCGCGGCCCGAGAATCGTCTGCATCCTTGCACCCGTCACCCGCAGAGAGCATTAACGACTTTTATGGCTTCATACCAGGCGCCGCTGCGCGACTTCATCTTCAACGCGCGTGAAATTGCGGATCTCGACGGCGTATCGAAACTCCCCGGCTACGAAGATTCGTCCGAGATGCTCGAAGCGATCGTCGAGGAGGCCGGAAATTTCGCCGCCAAGGTGCTCGATCCGATCAACGCACCGGGCGATCGCGAAGGCGCGCATTTCGATAACGGGCGGGTCGTGCTGCCGAAGGGCTTCAAAGAGGCGTTCAAACAGTTCGCCGATGCCGGCTGGATCGGGCTTCCGATGCCGACCGAATACGGCGGCCAGGGCCTTCCGAACCTGATCGGCACCGCCGCCCTGGAGATGTGGCAAGCCTCGAACATGGCCTTCTCGAACGGCCCGCTGCTCAACCAGGGCGCGATCGAAGCGATCCTGCTCTGCGGCACGGACGAACAGAAGCAGACGTTCATCCCGAAGCTCGTGAGCGGCGAGTGGACGGGCACGATGGATTTGACCGAACCGCAAGCCGGCTCGGACCTCGCGCAGGTCAAGACGAAGGCGGTCCCGCAGGGCGACCACTATCTGGTCAGCGGCCAAAAGATCTTCATTACGTTCGGCGAGCACGACTACACGGAGAACATCGTACACCTGGTGCTGGGACGGACGCCCTCGGCGCCCGACGGCGTCAAAGGTATCTCGCTCTTCATCGTCCCGAAGCGTAAGCTCAATGCCGACGGATCGCTCGGCGAACCGAACGACGTAACGTGCGCCGGCATCGAACACAAGATGGGCATTCACGCGTCGCCCACGTGCACGATGAATTACGGGGAAAAAGGCGGCGCCGTCGGCTACCTCCTCGGCAAGGAGAACGAAGGCCTCAAGTACATGTTCGTCATGATGAACGCCGCGCGGTTCTCCGTCGGCGTTCAGGGCTATGCCGTCGCCGACCGCGCGTATCAAGCGGCACTCGCGTACGCGCGCGACCGCGTGCAATCGAAGGACATCGCGGCGAAAGAATGGACGCCCGTGCGCATCATCGAGCACCCCGACGTGCGCCGCATGCTGATGAACGTGAAGGCGAACGTCGAAGCGATGCGTTCGCTCGGGTTCTTCACTGCCGCGCAACTGGATCACGCGCACGCGAATCCGGACGAAAAGGCGAAGGCCACGTCGCTCTCGATGGTCGAGTTCTTCACGCCGATCGTAAAGGCGTGGTCGACGGAAGTTTCCCAAGCGCTCGTTTCGGAAGCCCTGCAAATCTTCGGCGGCATGGGCTACGTCGAAGAGACCGGCGTCGCGCAGTATTATCGCGACGTACGCATCACGCAGATTTACGAAGGCACGACCGGCATTCAGTCCAACGACTTGATGGGCCGCAAATTCCTCAAAGATAACGGCAAGACGGCGATGCTCGTCATCGGCCAGATGCAGGCGACGCTCAAGGAATTGCAAGCCTGCGAGAACGAGCACGCTCGGGCGGTCGCAACCCAATTCGCGGCGGCCGTGGAGTCGCTCGCGAAGACGTCGCAGTGGCTCGGGGGCGAAGGCCTCAAGGCGCTCTCCGGCAAGGGCGACGTGCGCACGATGTTCGCCGGCGCCGTGCCGTACCTGATGCTTTGGGGGTATGCCTGCGGCGGCTGGATGATGGCCAAGTCGGCGCTCGTTGCGGCGGCCAAGACCGACGATCCGTTCTATGCGACGAAGCTCGTCACGGCACGCTTCTATGCCGAGCACGTGCTCGGCAAGACGTCCGCGCTCGCGTACGAAGTGCAACACGGCGGCGGTACGACGATGGCGCTGACCGAAGATCAGTTCGACATCGACCGCAAGAGCCTGGCGATCGCCTAAGGCGGCGCGCAAGAGGAAACGAGAAGGCCCCGTCTGCTTCGCGCAGGCGGGGCTTTTGTTAGGCCCGGCCCCACTTTTCCATCGCCGCGTCCCATTGAGCCCGAAGCTCTTCGCGTGCCGTCTGTAACGCCGATTCGATCGTGGCCTCGCGGGTCGCTTCGCAGGCGCAGTTTCTGCGGTCGCAACCTCCCCCGTCATGATGCGGGATGCCGTGACCGCACTGATCGCAGAGTGCGAGCGATTCCATCGCGCTGAAGTCGAACATCGTAAAACCTCGCCGGAAAAGTCGTGGTGCGTGCAAGCTCCGTTGCTGGTACCTCACCCCGCAATGGCCCAAACGATGCCGGCTCGTGGAACGTCAGGGCCAGGCCTCGCTCGCCCGTCCGTGCGCCTGTTTGAAAGGCGCCGTTTTGCCGTAGATTGGGAGAACGAAGCGCGACGCGAAGGACGGGTGGACGGTGGCTCTCAAGATTTTCGGATCGGCTCAGAAGTCGGCGTGGGCGGGACGCGACTTCGTCGTGGGGCAGCTCAACGCTCAGGTGCACGAACTCGGCGCCAAACTCGATGCGACCTCGAGTAGCCTTGGCGCCGTGTCGGCCGAATTGCGCCGCGATCCGATCGTCGCGTCGGTCGCTCCGGTCGTCGATCAGACCCAGTCCGCCGTGGAACGCGCCGCCCGCTATTTGAAAGAGAGCGACGTCGAGAGAATCGCGATCGATCTCGAGACCTTCAGTCGCTCGCGTCCCGTCGCCGCAACCTTGATCGCCACGCTCGTCGGATTCTCGGTCTCCCGTGCCGTGAAGGCGTCCTCCGCCCGGCGTTCCGACGCGTCCGGGCTCCAAGCTCCGTAGCGAGTTGTAGGAAAATGAACGATACGACACCGATGACCGAGTCGCTTCCGGACGACCTTCCCGAGGGGAGCCGTGCGGAGCGCGGGCTCCGCTTGCTGCGCGATAATCCGCTGGGCTTGATCCTCGTGGGATTGGCCATCGGCATCATCGCGGGCGTCGTTGCACCCGTCTCGCGACTCGAGCGGGAGAAGATCGCGCCGCTTCGCGATGAGGTCGTGGATCGCGCCAAACGGGCCGCCGACGACGTCGTGGTCCACGGACGCGGCGTATTCGAAGATACCTTGTCTGCGGCGTCCGCCTCCGCGGCGAAACACGGCCAAGCGCTCGCAGAAGAGATTCAAAACGAATTTCGCAATCCTTCGCCGGCCGGATGATCCTCAGTAAACCGTAAGGTTCGCGCGCTACACTCGCGCTCGATGAGCACGGTCTTCAATCGCCGGCCGATCGCCGTGGGTGCCTTCTCGAGCTTTGCGCTCGCCGCGCTCGCGCTTCCGGTTTCGGCCGATACCGTCGACTCCGCTCGGACGTTTTACGCGGTCTCGCAAGTCGAGACCGCGGCGGGTGTGGTCGCGTCGCAAGAATTGTTATCGTTACGATCGACGGGTTCTGCGACGTCCCTAAGCGTCACGTTGGGCGGCCTCGTCACGCCGCCCGTTCCGGTTTCCTTTGCGTCGGACGGCGAGATAGAGACGCACTCGGTGGACCCGGGCATTGCCTGCTACAATATGGCGGCCGTCGTGGAGAACGCCGGCAACGCGCCACATCCGGCACCGGCGCACGTATTCTTCGCGTTCGCAGGTCGAGTCGTTCCGATTGCTTTAGCCGTCGAACGTTACGGCGGTCCCAATGGAACCGTCGAGACGTCGGGCGACGGAAAGACGAACATCGCCCTCGAGCCCGACCCCGCTAACGGATCGGACGCACGGCGCCCGGAAGGTTCGGTCGCGGTCGAGTCTCGTGTCGATAGCGACGGCGCAACGATCGAGCAGGCGACGTTCGTGGAGATTACGCTGGATTCGGCCGGCCGGCCGATCAACCGCACGACGTGCAGCGTCGTCCATGCGTCGCCTTCGCGTGCCACGTAAAGGCTCGGAAAGACTCCGGCTTCGAACGTAAAAGTTAGGGCGTCATGCCCGTCGATCGCCGTACGGTCGACCTCGCCGGCTATCCGGACTTGGTCGTCATCTACCTCGGTATGCGCGTGAACGCGCTCGCCGGTTTGCGCACGCTCTTCGGAATCGGACCCAAGATCGAAGCGTCCGCTCGCGGCCGGCCCGACGGACTCCTCTCGCACGAACTCTTCCTCTATTCGCTCGTGCCGCCGCACGTGGGCATCCGGCAGTACTGGCGCGACTTCGCATCGCTCGAGGCGTGGTCGCATTCGGGCGAACATCGGATTTGGTGGACCGCCTTCATGCGGAATACCGGCGGCACCGGGTTCTGGCACGAGACGTACCGCATGCGTGGCGGGATCGAAGCGGTCTACGACGACATCGACGTCCCGATCGGCATGCTGCACTTCGCGCCCGTGACCGCGGCGCGCGGCGGCATGTTTTCCGCGCGGAAACGTCTGGAGGCGACGAGTGCGGGCGATCTGGCCGGTCTTCCCGAGCCGGAAGTCGTGGTCGCCGAGGAGCGATCCTAGGGCTCGGCGCGCAGGCGCGGCAGCGCGCGTTTGGGAAGTTCCGCACCACATGACTGAGGTGGCACGGCCCGACATCGGCTCGATCGAGGCCGTCGAAAACGGTTTGATCGGCGCCAATTATATCTGTAACCGCCAGACGGCGACTGCGATCTATCTCGCGCACCACCTGCGCAAACCGGTCCTCGTGGAGGGCCCCGCGGGCGTCGGTAAGACCGAACTCGCCCGCGCGACCGCGCAGTATCTGGGCCTTCCGCTCGTGCGGATGCAATGTTACGAGGGTCTCGACGAATCGAAGGCTCTCTACGAGTGGAAGTACGGCAAGCAGCTGCTGTACACGCAGATTCTCAAAGATACGTACGGCGAGAGCCTGCGGGGCATCACCTCGATGGCCGTGGCCCTCGAAAAAATCGCCGACTTCGACGACGTCTTCTTTTCCGAGCAGTTTCTCGAAGCACGCCCGCTGCTTGCGGCCCTGCGGCAACCCCACGGCGCCGTGCTGCTCGTCGACGAGATCGATAAGTCGGATCAAGAATTCGAAGCATTCTTGCTCGAGATCCTCTCCGATTATCAGGTGACGATCCCGGAGATCGGGACGATCTCGGCGACGGTGCCGCCGCTCGTCGTGCTCACCTCGAACGATTCGCGCGACCTCGGCGATGCGCTAAAGCGGCGCTGCCTTCACCTGCACATCGGCTATCCCGATGCGAAGCTCGAGGAACGGATCGTCGACGTACGCGTGCCGGGAGTCGAACGCCGCTTGCGCGAGCAGGTGGTCGCCTTCGTGCAGAAGATGCGAACGTTCGAACTCAAGAAATTACCGTCGGTCAGCGAGACGATCGACTGGGCGCGCGCGCTCGTCCTCCTGCACGTTACCGAACTCGACGCGGATTCCGTGCGCGACACGCTCAACATCCTCCTGAAATACGAGACCGATATCGATTCGATGAAGCGGCACGTTTCGTCGATCGTGACGGCGGTGAACTGAGGCCGCGATGCTGGTCGAATTCTTGCGGGCCGCGCGGCGGGCCGGGATCGCGGTTTCCGTCGCCGAGAGCATCGAGGCCTTTGCCGCGATCGATCTCATCGGTTACGACGACCGGAGCACCGTCAAAGACGCGCTCCGTCTGGTCATCGCGAAGTCGGACGAAGAACGCGAGCGCTTCGACGAATGTTTCGAGCGCTTCTTCGGGATGGGACCGTCGGGGTTGGGCGGCGCCGCCCTGCTCGAGTTCGATCCGGCCGCGCCGCTCTCACCGGAGATGCTCGAAGCCCTCCTCGACTCGGTGCTCGCACGTATCCTGCTCGACGACGACCGCGCGCAACTCGTGCGCAACCTGCACGCGGCGGCGGCGGAAGTCGACGTCGCGTCGGTCCGGCTCTTCACGCAGATCAACCAGTTCGCCCGGCGCATCCTCGAGGCGATGGGCGTCGAGGCGCTGGATGCCGCGATCGGCCGGTTGCGCGGGACCGGCGGCTCGGAGGGCGCGCGGATCGCGGACTTCCTCGAGGAACGGCGCCAAGCCGTGGCCGAACTCGCCCGGGATCTCGTCGAGCGGCGACTGGCTGCGAGCGGCGGCGGCGAAGCGGATCGCATGCACGACGAGTTTCTCAAAGACGCCCGGCTCGTCAACGTCGACCGGCGCGATCTCTTGCGGATGCGCGTCTTAGTCCGGGCGATGGGACGGCGGATGGCATCCCGTTACGGCCGCACGCGAACGCACGCGAAGCGCGGCCACCTCGACGTGCGTCGCACGCTGCGGCGCAGCGTTTCGTTCGACGGCGTCCCGTTTCGCACGTATTGGAAGCGCCGCAAAATCGAGAAGCCGCGGATCGTGTTGCTCTGCGACGTGAGCGGCTCGTGTGCGCCCCTCGCTCACTTTCTGCTGCTATTCGCTTACTCGCTAAGCGAGGCATTTTCGGATATTCGTTCGTTCGCCTTCGCCACGAGCCTCATCGAAGTCAGCGAGATCCTGGAGAAGGAGTCGATCGACGACGCGATTGCCGCGATCATGCGGTCCATCGGCTTTCAATCGTCGGATTACGGCCGGGCGCTCGGGACGTTCGATCGCGACTTTATCGACACGGTTGATCGTAAGACGACCGTCGTCGTCCTGGGAGATGGTCGCACCAACTATCACAATCCCCGCGTCGATGTGCTCAAGCGCGTCTACGAGCGAGCGCGGCGGGTCGTCTGGCTCAATCCCGAACATCGCGTGGCGTGGGGCATGGACGATTCCGAAATGCTCCGTTATCTGCCGTACACGCACGTGGCCCGCGTCTGCAACCGGCTGCGACACCTCGAGGACGTCGTTTCGGAGTTGGTTAAGGCGCGCTAACCTAAATTCTGTGATTAGTCTGAGATAGCTAACAGTAATCAATCGCGCTATCCTGCTCGTTATTTTTTTTTCGATGCCGCCGAAAATACGGAGGCGCTTAGCGTCTTACGTCTAATCTTCAAGATTATGCCCTCAATTGACAAAATCCAGAAGGAAATCGCCGGCTTTGAAGGTTTCAAAGTGGTGATTCGGCCTGAAGCCTCCGCGCCGGCGCGTCTGCCGAGTTACGCGAATGCCTACGAGCGCCGCGCTCGCCAAGCTCATACGGTCAAAGATTGGAAGCGATTACGCTTCTCGCCGAAATACCCGGATCTCGACGTCGATATCCTGCTCGGCGACGGTCGCGTAGCGACGGACCGTATGAAGCTCGAAAAGGTTCGTCAGACGCACGATTAGCCGGACGCCCGGGAAAGTCGGGGTGCCGTGCCGCCCCGGCTTTAGCGGAGGCCACGTCTCCTCATTCGGGAGAACCGTCGCGTCTCGACATTTTCCGTACGCGTTCGATCGTATCCGGCACTCGAAAGCTGTCGGCAAAGGCGTCGTCGAGCGTCGCCGGGTCGGCTACTCCCCGGGCGACCTCGTTGAGCGATCGTTTGAGCGACGCGACCGCCTGCGGCGCGTTCGACAGTAGGAGGTGCGTGCATCGCTCGATGCGCGCGTCTATTTCGCCATCCGCGACGATTTCGTGAAGGAAACCTAAGCGAAGCAGTTCGTTCGCGTCCAGCGGTTCCGCGAGCAGAAAGATGCGTTTGGCGGCATCGAGTCCGAGGCGTTCCACGTAACGTCGCAAGCCGCCCGAATAAAAGGTGAGCCCGAAGCGGACCGCCGGAACCGCAACGCTCGCCTGCGGCGTTCCAATTCGGAAATCGCACGCGAGGGCAAGGTCCGCACCTCCTCCGTACGCGCCGCCGCGCAGCGCGCAAAGCGTCGGAACGCGCAGATTCTCGAGCGCGTCGACGATGCGCGGAAAGTCGCCGCGGGCGCCGCCGGCATCGTCCGATCCGAGTTCCGCTCGGAGCTCGCTAAGATCGTAGCCCGAACAGAACGTGTCGCCCGCGGCGGTGAGGATCGCGACGTCGATGCCGCGATCGTGGTCGATGCGGTCGAAGATCGTTGCCAAGGCGCGCAAGTCGAGCGGGCCGAGCGCGTTGCGCCGCTCCGGGGCGTCGAGGCGAATCGTCGCGCGGCGGCCCTCGATCGTAAGTTGCGGCGTCATGCGCGTCGCGTTCTGCGGGCCGCCGGCCCGAGCCCGCCGAACGGCGTTCGCCGTGTCTGAAGTGCCGCTACTCGAATTGGAACGCGTGTCCGTCTTACGTGGCGGACGCGAAGCGCTCAGCGACTTTTCGCTGGTGGTCCGCTATCCCGAACACGTCGCGATCGTCGGACCCAACGGTGCCGGCAAGTCGACGTTCCTCAAATTGCTCTCGCGCGAGTGCTATCCCGTTCCCACGGCGGGAACCGTTTGCCGGATCCTCGGTCGCGAACGTTGGAACGTCTTCGAGTTGCGCGAGGGCCTCGGCATCGTTTCGAACGACTTGGTTCTGTCGCTCGATCCGGCCGCGAGCGTTCGCGACGTCGTGCTCAGCGGGTTCTTCAGCAGTGCCTCGGTCGAGGCGTTTCACGAGGTCACGCCCGCGATGCGCGCGGCCGCCGATTCGGCGCTCGAGCGACTGGGGGTGCGACATCTCGCGGAACGGCCGCTCTGCGCGCTCTCCTCGGGAGAAGCGCGACGCGCCACGATCGCGCGGGCGCTCGTGCACGCTCCCAAGGCCCTCGTGTTCGACGAACCCTGCACGTCGCTCGATCTCGGGGCGCGGCGCGAGGTTCGCGCTGCCATGAGTGCGCTCGCGCGCGCCGGCGTGTCCGTGCTCCTCGTGACGCACCAGCTCGACGAAGTCATTCCGGAGATCGAACGCGTGGTCTTCATCAAGGGCGGCCGCGTCAGCGCCGACGGACGCAAAGAGGAACTCTTCACGGCGGAACGATTGGGCGATCTCTTCGGCGTCGCGGTCGACCTCGAGCTGCGCGACGGCGTCTATATCGCACACTGACGCTTGCGCCTGGAGCGGGTAAGATTGGCGCGTCGCAGACTACGGTATACGGAGCGGCATGGCGCTTTCTTCAGCAATCGCAACACCCGCTCGTGCCGTTTTGCCCGGGCGACCGTACCCGCAGGGGGCGGTCTGGGACGGGACCGGCGTCAATTTTTCCCTGTATTCGGAGGGCGCCGAGCGCGTCGAACTCTGCCTTTTCGACGCTCCGGACGGTGCCGATTGCGAGGTCATCGAGCTTCCCGAGCGCACCGCGTTTTCGTGGCACTGCTATCTTCCGGGGATCGCACCGGGTCAACTGTACGGATATCGCGTTCACGGGCCCTACGAGCCCGAGCGTGGGCTGCGGTTCAATCCGGCGAAGTTGCTCGTCGATCCGTACGCGAAAGCCGTGGCGGGCGAGGTGAAATGGGACCGGCCGATCTTTCCGTACGTGATGGGCGGCGAAGCGGAAGATCTCGCGCGCGACGATTCGGGCGACGCCGAGGGCATGCCGAAAAGCGTCGTCACGAATCCGTATTTCGATTGGGAGGGCGACCGCGCGCCCAAAACGCCGCTAAGCGATTCGGTCATTTACGAAGTGCACGTCAAAGGGTTTTCGAAGTTGAATCCTGCGGTGCCCGAGCATCTGCGCGGCACGTACGCGGGTTTGGTCGCGCCGGCGAGCCTGCGGCACCTCAAATCGCTCGGCATCACCGCAGTCGAGCTGTTGCCGGTGCACGACTTTCTCGACGACAAGCATTTGATCGACAAGGGCTTGCGTAACTACTGGGGTTACAACACGACGAACTATTTCGCGCCGGCCGCCCGGTACTCGTCTTCCGGCGATACGGGCGAACAGGTTTCCGAGTTCAAGTCGATGGTCAAGGCCCTCCATCGCGAAGGCATCGAAGTGATCCTCGACGTGGTGTACAACCACACCTCGGAAGGCAATCACATGGGGCCGATGCTCAGTTTCCGCGGCATCGACAACGCGACCTACTATCGGCTCGTGCAAGACGATCCGCGTTATTACATGGACTACACGGGAACGGGGAACAGCCTCAACGTGCGTCACCCGCAGGTCCTCAAGCTGATCATGGACAGCTTGCGGTATTGGGCGACCGAGATGCACGTCGACGGCTTCCGGTTCGATCTCGCCTCGACGCTAGCGCGCGAACTGCACGACGTCGACCGCCTCTCCGCGTTCTTCGACATCATCAATCAGGACCCGGTCCTCTCGCAGCTCAAGCTGATCGCGGAGCCGTGGGACGTCGGCGACGGCGGCTATCAGGTCGGCAATTTTCCCGTGCTCTGGGCCGAGTGGAACGGCAAGTATCGCGATACCGTTCGCCGGTTCTGGAAGAGCGACGACGGCCAGCTCTCGGACATCGCCTACCGCCTCACCGGGTCGAGCGACCTCTACGAACACAACGGCCGCCGTCCGTCCGCGAGCATCAATTTCGTGATCGCGCACGACGGGTTCACCTTGAACGACCTGGTCAGCTACAACGAGAAACACAACGAGGC
>Ga0116227_10012976_pt1 | contig 13321 bp, 9 predicted proteins | sample S1TSphgellanicum_FD_89693 | JGI IMG/M metagenome (GOLD analysis project Ga0116227, IMG submission 89693) | Host-associated microbial communities from peat moss isolated from Minnesota, USA - S1T2_Fb - Sphagnum magellanicum MG | ecosystem: Host-associated > Plants > Peat moss > Unclassified...
CAGCGAGTATCGACTCAAGAATCGCTCTGGCGAATACCGCTGGGTGCTAGCGAGCGCGCAGGCGGAACGAGATTCCGAAAATCGGCTGGTGCGTTGGTACGGAACCTATACCGACATCGAGGACAGCGTCCGCGCGCGCACCGTGCTGCAGCGCTCCCGGGATGAATTGGAATTGGAAGTCGCGGCGCGCACCGGCGAACGCAACCTGCTGGCGACGTTGGTCGAGACCACCGACGTCATGATCATGGCGTTGGACTTGAATTACCGGATACTGGCCATCAACAAGGCGAATGCCGAAGAATTCGAGCGCATCTACGGACTGACTGCGCGCGTCGGCGACGACCTGCTCGCGCTGTTGGCGGACCGTCCCCAGCAACAGGCCGCGGTAAGGGCTGTTTGGTCGCGGGGCATCGCCGGCGAGGAGGTCACGCTCGTCGAGCAGCATGGTGACCCCGCGCGCGTGCAAGCCCACTACGAGATCAAGTTTCGGCCGCTGCGCGACGAGGCCGGGAATCTCATCGGCGCCTTTCAATTTGTCCAGGACGTCACCGAGCGGCTGCGCGATCAGGCGCGCCTGGCGCAGGCGCAGGCGGCTCTCATTCAGTCGCAAAAATTGGAGGCCATGGGTCAATTGACAGGCGGGGTCGCGCACGACTTCAACAATCTACTGTCGCCGATCATTGGCAGCTTGGACATGCTGCAGCGACAAGGGATCGGCTCGCCGCGTGAGAAACGCCTGATCAACGCAGCTTATCAGTCCGCGGAGCGCGCCAAGACGTTGGTGCAGCGGCTGCTCGCATTCGCCCGGCGTCAACCTCTTCAGCCGGTGGCCATCGATGTGCGAGCGTTGATCACGGGACTCGCCGATCTGCTCGCCAGCACCATCGGCCCGCAGGTGGTCTTACGCATCGAGGTGCCCGGCAATCTGCCCGCTGCCCGCGCGGACCCCAACCAGCTCGAACTGGCAATTCTGAATCTTGCCGTGAACGCGCGCGACGCGATCACGGGTACCGGAACGATCCAAATATCTGCCAGCAGCGAACTCGTCGTTGCCGGCCAGGCGCCCGATCTGCCGGCTGGACGCTACGTGCGAATCATGGTTGCCGACACCGGCCACGGCATGGACAAAGTGACGCTGGCCCGGGCAATCGAACCGTTCTTTTCGACCAAGGGCATCGGCAAGGGAACCGGGCTGGGGCTCTCGATGGCGCATGGACTGGCCTCACAACTGGGTGGTGGGCTGACGATTACGAGCCAGCTCGGGGTAGGTACGAAAGTGTTCATCTGGCTGCCCGAGAGCCAGGAACCGTTGACACGTCCCGGCGACGCCGATGGCATGCAAGTCGCCGGCGTCGGGTGCGGTGCCGCGCTGCTGGTTGATGACGAGGAATACATCAGGCTCAGTACCGCGGAGATGCTCACCGAACTAGGCTTCAAGGTCCAGGAAACCGCATCGGCGGAAGCGGCACTGCGTACCATCGAAGCGGGCTTCAGACCGAGCCTGTTGATCACGGATCACTTGATGCCCGGTATGACGGGCGTAGAGCTCGCTCTGGCGGTCAAGGCGCGTTGGCCGCAAACCAAAATTCTCATCGTGTCCGGGTTCGCAGAGTTCGATGGCATCGATCTCTCTTTGCCGCGCTTGACCAAACCGTTCGTGCAGAGCGAACTAGCGGCTGCGGTGGCGGCTCTGAATTCCAAGACCTAGGGCTGTCGCTCGGTAACTGCGGCGTGCGCGGGTCACGGATGCATGACCAGCATATAAAAATCACCGTGCCTTTGCGGTGACGAGTTAAGATCAGGGCTGCTGACATCTGGGATTCGGTCTGGTGGAAATCGCGCTCAGCGAACTACAGCAGGAAATCGACGCTTCGGTGCGCAAAGTTTGCGCGTCGTTCACCGATGCGTATTGGCATGAATGCGACGAGGCGGCACGTTTTCCAGAGGAATTTCACGCCGCCATGGCCGCGGCCGGGTGGCTGGGCATCACCATGCCGCAGGACTTGGGCGGCGCCGGGCTGGGGGTGACCGAAGCGGCCATCATGATGCACGCGGTCGCCTCGAGCGGCGGCGGCCAGGCGGCCGCGTCCAGCATACACATCAACTTATTCGGGCCGCATGCCATCGTCGTGCACGGCACGGGCGAGCAGAAACGCCGCTGGTTGACGCCGCTCATCAAGGGCGAGCAGAAGGCCTGCTTCGGCGTGACCGAGCCGGATGCCGGCCTCGACACCACGAGCATCAAGACCTTTGCCAAGAAAGTCGAGGGTGGCTACCGTGTGAGCGGACGCAAAATGTGGACCTCCACCGGGCAAGAGGCGCACAAGATCTTGCTGCTGGCCCGCACCACGCCGAAGTCCGAATGCAGGAAGCCCACCGACGGCATGACGCTCTTCTATACCGATCTCGACCGCCAGAAAATCGACGTGCGACGCATCAAGAAGATGGGGCGGAACGCCGTCGATTCCAATGCCACGTTCATCGATGACTACTTCGTGCCGGAATTCGACCGAGTCGGCGAGGAGGGTCGCGGTTTTCATTACTTGCTCGACAGCCTCAATCCTGAGCGGATCCTGGTCGGCATGGAAGCCATCGGAATCGGCCGGGATGCTTTGCAACGAGCCGCGAACTATGCGCGCGAACGCGTGGTGTTCGGCCGGCCGATCGGGCAGAACCAGGGTATCCAGCATCCTTTGGCCGAATCCTGGACTTACCTCGAATCTGCATATTGGATGTGCATGCGCGCTGCCTATTTATACGACCACGGACTGCCCTGCGCGGCGGAGGCGAATGCGGCGAAGTTCCTGTCGGCGAAGGCGGGTTTCGACGCCGCGACCCGCGCTGTACTGACGCATGGCGGCATGGGGTATGCCCGTGAATTTCACGTGGAGAGACTGTTTCGAGAATCATTGCTGCCGCGTATCGCGCCGGTCACCGAGCAGCTCATCCTGTCGTTCATCGCCGAGAAGGTTCTGGACCTGCCGAAATCCTACTAGCTTCGCAATTGTCGGCGGGTCGTTATAAGATTTTGGCGCATACCCGTTCAACAGTCTGGATGACCCATGAAAGCCTTAAAAAGCGTTGTCGCCGTTTCGTTCGCTTCGCTCGCCGTGTCGACCGCACTGGCGGCCCAACAAATCAAAGTCGTCGAGCGTCCCGTCGGCGAGACCACCGTGGACTTGGGCAAGAAGGGGGACACGGTAGGAGATCTATTGGTGTTCGCGAATGACGTATTCGATGCCGCCAACAAGACACGAGTCGGCTCGGACCAGGGATATTGCGTGCGCATCGTGGTCGGCAAGAGCTGGGAGTGCTTCTGGACGTTGATCCTAAAAACGGGGCAGATCACCGTTGAGGGGCCCTTCATGGACGAGGGCGACTCGCTATTCGCCGTCACGGGGGGCACCGGTGAATATGTGGGTGCGAAGGGCAGCATGACACTGCACCCGCGCGACGCCAAGGCGACGAGCTACGACTTCACTTACGAGTTGCTGTAATCCCCCGCGGGTGTGTGGGCGCTGCCTATCGCTCAAACCTCGACCGGCGTCGAATAGCGCATGACCCCGAAGATCCAGGACCTGAAAGGCTTATGGCGGCGCTCGCTGATCGCTTGGCCGAATGGGGTGTGCGACGACACGTCAACTGTGCGCTGGCTGCAGGGGAATGAGGTCTACATCGACCTGCGCCAGCCGGCGGTGTTGCCGGAGTTCGCCGGCCGGCGCGGCCTCGCGGATCTGTCGATCGAGGACTGCCGGGCACTGGCCGAGCAGCAGGGTTTCGCCGGCCGCTTGACCTTCGACGGCGAATGCTTCGAGTGGGCGCGGGAGATCGATTTCCAGCCCAAGCAGCTGCATTCGGACGTGGGCACGCTGCAGTGGGAGGGTGCGATGCTCGTCGAGCGAGGTCGCGACGTCGACTACATCGAGCACTGGCATCGCGATGCGGCGGCCGCCGGGACGCCGGCCGCAGTTACGCCCGCCTCAGCCATTAGGCTGCGCGAGATCGATGGTCCCGCACGGGCTGTCTTGCTTCGCGTGGGAGAGGTGTTCATGTGGGCCCGCGATCGCGCGGTGGTTCCTCCGATGCACCAAACTCTGGCGCAATGCGTGGTGGAAGCGTCGTCGCTGGCGGCGGCGCACGCGCTGATCGACTGCGAGATCTCCTTCGGCAGTGTGGACGGCGGCGCATTGAAAATCGCGATATCCAGTCTGCCGTATCGGGTGGGTGATCGTCTCGAGCTCCAGCATTCGGGGCAGCGGCTGACGATACAGGATCGAGCCGCCGCCGGCGCCGTTGTGGCGCGACACTGGGAGATCACGGACATCGAAGGCGAACTTGGCGCAGTGGCCGCGCCGACACCGCCGTCGGCCGCTTGAGCGTGCCGAACGTATGCATTTTCTTGCCGCATGCGAACGCCATTGCTAGCATGCAGCTTGCCCGTTCGGGAAAATCATAATGTCGCCCCAACTAGGATCGGTTGCGCGCTTATCTCTGGCCTTGGCTTTAGCCTGCACGCCATGGCACGCCGTCGATGGCGCTGCCGCTTCGTCGGGCACCCACACCGTCACGATCATGGACGATTTTTTCCACATACCCGCGGGCTCGGTGGCAGTGCCTAATGGTTGGAAGTTTGCCGGCACCGTGATGCGGGTTCCCGGCTGCCATGGAAGCCCGTTCCTGTCGATCGAATTTTCCATCGCCACTGCGGACGGCACTACCGCGGTGGCGGTGCTTCCCGGAGCCACCTGGCAGTCCTCCACCAGCGCGCAGATGCAGAAAATCATGGCCCACAATGGTTGCCCCGGCGTGAATATTCAGACTGCCGCGGAGTTCCTCGCCAACATCGTCGTTCCGAATCTGCATCCTGGAGCGACCATCATCAAGGTTTCTCCCGGCGGAGGCCTCGTCCAGCAGACGGTTCACGACATGCAGTCCGCCGCCCAGGCTGCCAACCAGAAGCCCTCCGTCACCGGCGCGGCGATCCGCATTCAGTACGATCGCGGCGGCCATCTCGTCGATGAAGAGCTCAGCGGCGTCGTCAGCTGCTCGTACCTTCACTCCATGGCCATGTTTGCGCAACCGGCTTCCACCACGACCACCTGCAACACCTACGGTATCAGCGTTGCCCGCGCACCCGCGGGACATCTCGACGAGTTCTTGGGCGGCCCTGATTTCGGCCAGATTCTGAGTTCAACCAAGACCGACAACGTTTGGCTGCATCGGATGGTCAACGAGCAAAATGCCCGGTTCCAGGCTGCCACCGCGGAGTTCAATCGCATCGCCGCCGCCAATCTTGCGCAGCTCAAGGCAGAAGGCGATGCTCGCGTGGCGCGCGCGCAAGAATTCGATAAGCAGCTTGCCCGCTCAACTCAGAGCTCCATGAACAATGCCCAGGCCGCACAGAATGCCCGTACCGCCGCCGCTCATGGGGTGGTCAACTTTGCTTCGGATCGTGCCGACTACATAAACCCGGCGACCGGGCAGGTCCTGAATCTCGATTACAACGCCAACCATTCCTGGGGCTCCAGCGATGGACGCAGTGTGGTACTGAATTCCGATTCGACTTATGACCCGAATGGCTCCGTCGACCCCGTCCAATCCAGCTGGGTTGAACTCATACCGAAGAACTGACTGCGCCCGGATGCGGCGCCCGGCGCGGATGATTTTCCCCGGTCGGGATGTTATGTTTCGAATATAGAATAATTAGGCTGGCAGTATCTGATGGCGACGGCTCGGCCGTGGCTTCGATAAGTAAGATAAGGGGGAAGGAAATGCAACGGCGAAATGTCGCGTTGATCGTTGCCTCGTCATTGTTGAGCTTCAAGATGGCCTCCGCACAGACGGCGACCATCTTGAATGCCCGTATCGCCGTCGGCGACGGTCCTGTCATCGAAAACGGTTCCATCGTAGTCCGCGATGGAAAAATAATTTCAGTCGCTCCCGGGCGGGAGGCCAATCCGGTGGGGACCGTCATTGACGCCAAGGGCATGACGGCGGTCGCCGGCTTCATCGACGCGCACAAACATATCAACACGGGTCCCTTGGAAAAGGAACAAATGGCCGACTTGATCGAGAACGGATTCACCACCGTTCTTTCCGGAGGGGGACCGGGTGACGGCAACCTCACCCTGATCAAGCACATCGAGTCCGGCCTCATCAATGGTCCGCGGGTTTTGGCATCGGATCGGGTGAACCTGCGCGGCACCCCCGAGCAGGCGCGCGCCGCGGTGCGCGCGATGGCGGCGAACGGGATCAAGTTCACGGGCGAAATCGCCGTCACCCCGGAGCCGGGGCCGCCCGCCGCGGAGCTGGAGGTGCTGAGAGCGGCGTTGGATGAGGGCGCCAAGGTGGGGGTGCAAGTGCTCGTCCATGCCGTCTCGACGCCGGCCATGGTCGCCGCAACGGAGGCCGGCATTCGTCGCCAAGTCCATTTACCCAACAAGGATTTCATGGGCTTCGACGACGCCGAAAAAATCGTCAAGGACGGCACGATTGTGCTCGACCTCATCAGCTTTGGTGCGCCCATCATCGATGTCTTCGCCAAGGACGATGTGCCTCGATTCCGCAGCGGCCTGCCGTGGCCTGAGTCCATTGCCGGGGCGAACAGGGACGAAAAAGGCCGCGCTACCGGCACCGAGGGGGCCTATACCTTGATCAACGCCCGCAGGATTTGGGATGCGAGCGGCGGCAAGGCTCTGGGGTATGGCAGCGACCAGAATTATCCGGTCAGAGACGTGCTCGAGCACGAGCTCAAGTCGCTCATGGTGATGTTCTCGATGCAGGACGTTTTACGCATCCTAGGCCCGAATACGGCCGCTTTCCTCAACATGCAGAATGAGATCGGCACGCTGGAGCCGAACAAACGCGCCGACATCGTGCTCCTCGATGGAAATCCTTTCGAGGATTTCCATGACTTGCTGAAGACCAAGGTGGTACTCAAAGACGGCAAGATCGTCGTCGACAAGCGCTGAAGGGGGAGGGGACATGAAGGCGATTTTTGCTTCTGGGTTGTTGCTCGGCGCCGCGGGATCCGCGCTGGCTCAGCCGACACAAGGGGTGGGGACCCTGACGGCCGATGTGGCTGTACCGGGGAAGGCGCCGACGATGACGTGCCAGAGTCTGCGATCCATGCATCTTGCAGAGACCAAGGTTAGGCAAGCGATGGTCGTGTCGAGCGGTCCGATGCAGTTGCCGGATCGTACGATCGCTTTGCCCGCGCATTGCGTCGCAACCGCCGACATAAAGCCCAACCGCGGCTCCCACATCGAGATGGAATTATGGCTGCCGGCCGGGAATTGGAACGGCAAGCTCATGATGATCGGCAATGAGGGCTCGAGCGCTTCGATTCCCCGGGCTGAAATGGCCGACGCTCTGCGCCGCGGCTATGCGGTGACGGCGGACGGCCACGCCGGGCCGGCCGGCTTGCACGAAACGGCCGTCAAGGGTAAAGCGTTGACGGCTGCCTATTATGGCGCGACTCCGCGATACACGTACTGGATTGCAAGTTCGTTCGGCGGCAGCGCCGGCTTGGAAGACGTGCAAATGTATCCTGGCGATTTCGACGGCGTGGTCATTGGCGCGCGGGCGAATAGACAGGCCGATGGCGGCAGCGGTGCCGCTGCAACGGATCTGTCGGTTTTCAAGGCGCGGGGCGGGAAAATCATCCAGTACGAGGTTTCCGCCGATGCAGCGAGTCCGGCCGATCAGAGCGTCGACTATTTTGAGCGCGTGGCGGCGGCACAAGGTGGACTCGGTCAGACCCAATTTTTTTACCGGCTTTTCGTCATCCCCGCCCTCGAGCACGCCAAGGGAAGTTTCTCCTTTGACTGGGTCACGACGCTGGAACAGTGGGTGGAGGAAGGGCGTGCGCCACAGTCCGTGCTGGCGAATCATGTCCCGTCGCCTGATGCCGTCCTCACGCCACCGCCTCCGGGCGCAATCGTATTCGAGCCTGCTTACGGCGTGCGAGTCATGTGTGCATACCCGAGTATCGCTCGACTGCAAGGAGGTCTTGGCGAGGTTCCGGTGGATTGGATTTGCCAGCCGCGCCCCAACCCAGAGGTTGCGCGGCCCAACTGAGCAAAGCGAAGGTTAGGAAACAGACGCGTCAGGAACGTCAGGAGGCGGGCGCGTCACGAACGTTACGAGGCGGGCGTGTCGCGGTCATGCAGCCGCTCGAAGAAGGAGTGAAGCACGCTTTCAACCTCATCCGGATCGACCGGCTTGGTCAAATGGTGGTCGAATCCCGACGCGATGGCGCGAGATTTGTCTTCCTTCTGCCCCCAGCCCGTGATTGCGATCATATAAACATCCTGGCCCCAGGGCTCGTTGCGAACACGCCGGGCGACTTCAAAGCCCGTGATGTCGGGCATTCCGATGTCAAGAATCATGACGCTCGGAGGCGACTGTCGGGCGAGTTTCAGGGCTTCTTCACCGTAATACCCCACGGTTACGCTGTAGCCATTCATCTCGAGTAGCATCGCGAGGCTGTCCGCGGCATCGCGATTATCGTCGGCGAGCAACACCCGGCGACCCGGCGCCTGAACCGGCGGCGAAGGCGTCGCTGCCGGGGTCTCGACGTCGGGTATCACGACGACTGATCGGGGCAGGAGAATCTGGAACTCGCTGCCAAGTCCAGCGCCCGCACTTCGCACATCGATCGTGCCGCCATGCAGCTCAACCAGCCCCTTCACCAAAGCCAGGCCGATGCCCAATCCACCCTCGGACCGGGAGATGGCGGATCTCACCTGTGAGAACATTTCAAAGAGACCGGCCAAGGCCTCGGTCTCGAGTCCGATGCCGGTATCTTTGACGGTGAGAATGACGTTCTCGGTGGACAGGGCAACTGTCAGGAAGATCTGGCCACCCTCGTCCATGTACTTCGCGCTGTTGGTGAGCAGGTTCGACAAGGACTGGGACAGCCGCAGAGAATCCACCTTCAAATTCAAAGGCTCGCGGGGCGTATCGATCGTCAAGCGATGCCGTTTCGTGTCGATCAGCGGCCGCGCCGTTTCGACCGCCGCTTCGATGATGGAACTCAGGGACACCGTTTCTATTTTGAGGTCTAGACGACCCTGCGTAATTCGCGACACATCGAGCAGATCATCGAGCAGCAGCGCCATGCGGCGTACCTGACGCCCGATGACGTCGCGGGCCCATCGATCCTGTGCCGCCGTCAGTGTCTCTGAATCGAGAACCTTGACGGCATGGCGCACCGGGGCGAGCGGGTTGCGCAACTCGTGAGCCAGCGTCGCGAGGAATTCGTCCTTGCGCCGGTCGGCGAGCCGCAGCGCTTTCTCCGCCTCCCTTTGTGCGGCCTGCGTTGCTTCGCGAACGGCCACCTCTTCCCGCAGCGCTCGATTCGACTCCTCCAGGGCCTCATTCGATGCTTCCAACGCGCGAGACCGCGAATCCACCTCTTCCAGCATTCTGTTGAACGCATCGACCACCACGCCGATTTCGTCGTCCGACGTCCTCTCGACCCGCAATGAGTAATCGCGGCGGGTCACGATGGCGCGTGCCAGTGCAGCCATGGCATCGAGCGGCTCGGTGATTCCCCGTTGCAGCCTGCGGGACAAGAGGAATGCCACCGCGACGGCGAGCAGAGTCACCAATGCGAAAATGCTGAGATAGGCAGCGACTCTGCCCGCTATGTCGTATCGGGATCGCATGTAAAGCGTGCCCAGTACTTCGCCATTGCGCTCAATCACGTGGGCGTATTCGACTCGTTGCCCGAATGTGGTGATGCCCTCCCGAGGCGGGCTATCTGGAATCGGTGTCGCGCCATCGCGCAGGAAGGAGGCATATACGGTGCCGTCCGGCGAATAAAGCGCGGCTGCCATCACCCGCGGTCTGGCCGCCAGTGCAGATAAATTGCGCACGGCCGCCTCATGGTCGTTGAACGCAAGTGCCGGTGCGATGGCCACGGAGAGGATGGAGGCTTCGCTGCTCATATCGGACGCCCACGATTTCTGATAACGGGACAAATCGACCGTGAGCATCGCTATGCCGGCCACGCAAAGAGAAGTCAGTGTGGTGATGAGCACCACGCGCACGAGTTTGCCGCGCACGGTGTTCCGGACGCCGACAAAACTCGGCAAAGGGGCGAATAACTTCGGTGTCCGGCTCATTCCACGCGCGCCAGGTTTGGCCCGCAACCTTCTCATGTCGAATGATACCCAGAAGCGGTCGACAAAACCTCCTGCTTGCCACGCTGTAAAAAATACAATGGCAGGCTGGCAGGCTTGCAGGCGCGCAGGCTTGCAGGCGCGCAGGCTTGCAGGGTCGCGGGGCGCGAGACGGCGCTGCCTCAATGTCGGCGCGGGCCTACGCCGCTCTGGACGCCGCGCTGACGCGTTGTCGCAAGTGCCCGTGAGAGACTCGAGGAGTCCTGGAAGATCGGGCGAAACACGATTGGGATTGCCAAACAGCGGAGCTAGGTATGTGTTTGTAAACTCCATCGGTACCGCCCTGCCAGCACAGCGGTATACCAAAGCTGAATGTTGGGAGGCCTTTGCCGCATCGGAGTGGTTTCAGCGCCTGAGTTCCCGGTCCCACGCGGTCGCCAAGACCGTTTTGCGCCGGGACAATGGCATCGAGGAACGCTGGCTGGCGGTGGGCTCGCTCGAAGAAGCATTCGCCATCGATCCGGATACGCTGCATAAACGCTTCGCCCTCCACGCACCCATCCTTGCGGCCAACGCGGCGCGGTCCGCGCTCGAGCGTGCATCGCTTTCGCCGGATGCGATTGACGCGATCATCGTGACGACGTGCACAGGTTATCTTTGTCCGGGTTTGAGCGGCTACGTGATCGAACGCGCCGGGCTGCGACAGAACACACTGGGGTTCGATCTGGTGGGCCAAGGTTGCGCGGGTGCACTCCCTAATTGGCAGGTGGCGCATGCGCTGCTCGAGTCCGGGCAATGCGATCAGGTTCTATCCATCTGCGTCGAGGTGAGCAGCGCCGCCATGTATCTGGACGATGATCCCGGAGTCCTCATCAGCGCCTGTTTGTTCGGGGACGGCGCCGGCGCTGCCGTCTTGTCGCGCGCCGCGCCGCCCGGCCGCCGTCGAGTTCAGTGGCGCGATACCATCTCCCTGACGAATCCGCGCGAGCGGGATGCGCTGCGCTTTGAGCACCGCTCGGGCCTGCTGCGAAACATCTTGACCCGGCAGGTGCCGAGTCTGGCTGCGCGCCATGCCTCATCGGTCCTGAATGATGCACTGACCCGCTGCGGGGTCACGCAGCATGAGATCAGCGGCTGGATTTTCCATGCCGGCGGCAGAGATGTCTTGCTGGCGCTCGCCGAGCGGCTCGGCTTGAGCGACGAGGACCTTCGCTATAGCCGGGAAGCATTGCGCCGATTCGGAAATCTGAGCAGCGCCTTCGTGTACTTCGTCCTCGAAGCCGCGCTTGCCGATAACGCGCGCGGCGGCTGGTGGTGGATGTCCTCCTTCGGTGCCGGTTTCACCTGCCACGGCGCCCTGCTCGCGGTGGAGTAATCACCATGGGCGTTCCCTCTCGCGTCGTGTTGCCCGAAACGCTCGATTCCCTGGATCCCGGCGATCCGCGGGCGCATCGATCCCGGCAGGATTTGCGCCGGGTGCATCGCGCCATGCGCACCGTGTCGATTTTGAGGGATGCGTTGCGGCGGCTACGACTGGCTGCCTCACCGCGGCGGATTCTCGAGCTGGGCGGCGGCGATGGCTCGTTGATGCTGCGGCTTGCGCGCGCGATGCGTCCTTGGCCTGACGTGGTGCTGACGATACTGGACCTGCACGACATCGTGAGCCCGCAGACGCTCGAGGGCTATGCGGCGCTGGGATGGCGGGTGCAGGTCCATCGGCAAGACGTCATGGCGTGGGCGGCCGAACCGAAACTCGAGCATTACGATCTGTGCATGACGAATTTATTTCTACATCATTTCGCCGACGCGGCGCTGCCCGTGTTGATGCATGCAATCGCCGGGAGCTGCGACGCGTTCGTCGCGTGCGAACCTCACCGCAACGCCTTGGGCAAGCTCGGCAGCGCCATGATCGGCATTCTGGGCACCAACCGAGTCACCCGGGAAGATGCCATGACCAGCGTCGCCGCGGGCTTCACGCGGCAGGAATTGACGGCACTCTGGCCGAACGGCAACGGGCAATGGAGTTGCGAGGAATATACGGCGCTGCCGTTCACGCATTGCTTCACCGCTGCCCTGATCCGCGGCAGACGCGAGGCGGCGCCATGAAGACCGATGCCGATGCACTGATCATCGGCGGCGGCCCCGCGGGCGCCGCCGCCGCCATCGGACTCGCCGATGCGGGCTGGCGGGTGGCGCTGGTCGAGCAACATGCCTTTCCGCGACAGAAGGTCTGTGGAGAATGCATCGCGGCGGGTAATTTCAAGCTGCTCGATGAGCTTGGCGTGGGCGAGGAGGTGCGCCTGCTAGCGGGCCCTGAGCTCAAGCGAACCGGGTGGATGAACGCAGGCAACACCGTCATGGCGGCCATGCCGCGGTGTGCATCAGGCGCCGATGAATACGGCCGCGCATTGGGCCGCGATGTCTTCGATGCGCTGCTGCTGCAGCGTGCCCGTGGCCTCGGGGTCAAGCTGTACCAACCCGCGCGGGTGCGCAACGTGCATGGACGTCCGGGCGAGTTCCGCTGCGACATCGTCAATATGTCCGGCAAGGGTGTGGGCGGCGATAAGAGTCAAGCTGCCATCACGCTTTCCTCCGCGCTCATCATCGATGCCCGCGGTTCCTGGGAAAGCGGACCTCGATTCGAGGTTGCCGGCGAGATCGTAGACCCGGCGCTCGCCCCGAAACGAGACGCGGATCTGTTTGCGTTCAAAGCGAGCTTCGCCAAATCGAGGCTCGACCTTGGTTTCCTGCCGGTCATCGCAACGTCAGGCGGCTACGGAGGCATGGTGGTGGCGAACGATGGGCGTACCACGGTGGCGCTGTGCTTGCGTCGTGATGCCTTGAGGTCGATTCGCAGGCGCTATGGCGGCTTGCCAGCGGGATTTGCCGTTGAAAATCATCTCCGGGAAACCTGCCCCGGGGTGAAGAACGCGCTGCTCGGCGGCGAACGGCAGGGCGCCTGGCTCACCGTCGGCCCGATTCGTCCGGGAATTCGTTTGCGCGAGTCGCCGGGAATCTATCGGGTCGGGAATGCTTCCGGCGAGACCCACCCGCTGGTGGGCGAGGGCATTAGTATGGCGTTGCAGTCATCGCGGATGCTCGTCGCCAGCCTGTTGGCGCATGCGAATCCTGGCATCGATGCGCAGCGTTTGAGCGCGGCCCACCGCATGTACGCCAACGCTTGGCGCGCTGCC
>Ga0116227_10012977_pt1 | contig 13317 bp, 13 predicted proteins | sample S1TSphgellanicum_FD_89693 | JGI IMG/M metagenome (GOLD analysis project Ga0116227, IMG submission 89693) | Host-associated microbial communities from peat moss isolated from Minnesota, USA - S1T2_Fb - Sphagnum magellanicum MG | ecosystem: Host-associated > Plants > Peat moss > Unclassified...
CGCAAACTAGGCGGGAAGAGGGTGGTGGGCAAGCGGGGTCAAAACCCATACTCCGCAGCCCGTTCCGGCTCCCGCGCCACGACCGTCCGCGCCAGATCCACCAGCACCTTCGCCTGTTTCCACGTGGCGTCGTCCTGCATGCGCCCGTCGATCATGGCGACCCCCGCCCCGTCCGGCATGGCCTCCAGAATGCGGCGGGCGAAGGCGACCTCGGCGGGGTCGGGGGAGAAGACGCGCTTGGCGATGGCGATCTGGTCCGGGTGCAGGCTCCAGGCGCCCGCGCAGCCCAGCAGAAAGGCGTTGCGGAACTGCTGCTCGCAGGCCTCGGTATCGGCGATATCGCCAAAGGGGCCGTAGAAGGGCTTGATCCCCACGGCGGCGCAGGCGTCCACCATGCGCGCCAGGGTATAGTGCCAGATATCCTGCTGAACGCTGTCGCGCGCGGCGCCGTTGGCTTGGACGTCGGACAGGACGCGATAGGCCGGGTGGCCGCCGCCCACCCGGGTGGTCTTCATGGCGCGACTGGCGGCAAGGTCCGCTGGGCCGAGACTCATGCCCGCCAGGCGCGGGCTTGCCGTGGCGATGGCCTCCACATTGGCCACGCCCTGTGCGGTCTCAAGGATGGCGTGGAGCAGGACCGGGGTCCTGCGTCCATGGCGCGCCTCCAGCACCGCCAAAAGTTGGTCCATATAATGGATGTCCCAAGGCCCCTCGACCTTGGGGATCATCAGTGTGGTCAGGGCCTCGCCGCACCCCGCCATCAGGCCCATGATGTCATCCAGATGCCAGGGCGTGGCCGGGCCATTGATCCGCGCCCAAAGCTGGGAGCGTCCGGGGGCGAAGACATCCTGGCCGGCCATGAGTATCGCCCCCTCCCGCGCGGCGGTCTTGGCCTCGGCGGGGATCGCGTCCTCCAGATTGGCGCAGACCACGTCGATCCCGGCCGCGGCGGCCAGGGTCTTGTCGCGCGGCCGCTCCAGGTGCGGGGGGATGAAGTGAATCACGCGCTCCAGCCTCTGGGGCAGGTCGCGCAGGGGCGCCGGCGCGCCGGCGGCGAGCGGGGAAAAGGCGGCGCGGGGCGATTTCACGGTCATGACGCCTTCCTCGCGAGCGGGTGGCGCGTTTCCACCATGGTTCGCAGATGATCCTGGGCCAGATGGGTATAGATCTGGGTCGTGGCGATGTCGGCATGACCCAGCAGGGTCTGGACGATGCGCAGGTCCGCGCCGCCCTCCAGAAGGTGGGTGGCGAAGGCATGGCGCAGGACATGGGGGCTCACCCGCGCCGGATCGATCCCAGAGTCCCTGGCGGCCTCATCCAGCAGCTGGGCGAAACGCCGGGGCGTCAGACGCCCGCTCCGCCCGCGCGAGGGAAAGAGCCAGGGGCTGGCCTTGACGCCGATGGGGAGGAAGGCGGGACGATGGACCAGATAGGCGCCCACCGCCGCCCTCGCCGCCGCGTTGAGGGGGGCGAGCCGCTCCTTGCCGCCCTTGCCCTTGACCATGAGATGGCTCGGCGCATGGCGGAACGGGGCCAGCGGCAGGGCCACGAGTTCGGAAATCCGCAGGCCCGAGGCGTAGATCAGCTCAATCATCGCCTCCAGCCGCGCTCCCGCCTTGCCGTCCTTGGCCTTGGCCGCCGCGATCAGGGTTTCCACCTCACGCCGCGAGAGAATCTTGGGCAGGGGGCGGCCCCGGCGCGGCGCCTCGATCCGCCGGGTGGGATCATCCGCGCGCCAACCCTCATCGAGAACGAAGCGATAGAACTGTCTTAAAGCCGAGCGTCGGCGCGCGGCGGTGCTGCTGGCGAGGCCTCGCGCGGCGAGGTCCGCCACATAGGCCTCAAGATCAGCGGGCCCGGCGGTCTTGAAGTCCTCGCCCCGGCGGCTGAGAAACCCCCGCGCATCGATGAGGTCCCGGCGATAGGCGGTTAGGGTGTGAGTCGCCGCGGCGCGCTCGGCCGCCATCATTTCCAGGAAGGCTTCCGCCCAGTCCGACGCGCTCATGGTTCGGTCATCATCGCCTCACAAGCTTAGCGCAAGCTTAAGGGGCCGCCCCGGAGTGGCGCCTCAAAGTGGCGTCTTGGCCCCGTCTGGTGTAGGTTTGAATGTCGCCATGTCCCTTCACCGCGCCTCCACAAGCCGCACCATAGCCCTTGTCGGTCTGATGGGCGTGGGCAAGAGCAGCATTGGGCGAAGGCTGGCCCTCGCCCTGGGCATGCCCTTCAAAGACGCGGACGCCGAAATCGAGACAGCCGCGGGACTATCCATCTCGGATATCTTCACCCATCTGGGCGAGACCGCCTTCCGCGAGGGCGAGCGAAGGGTGATCGCGCGCCTTCTGGACGAGCCGCCCCATGTTCTCGCCACCGGGGGGGGCGCCTTGACGCACCCCGCCACGCGCGCCCTTCTCGCCGAAAAGGCCCTGACGGTCTGGCTCAAGGCCGATCTGCAGGTACTGGCCCGCCGCGTGGGCCGCCGCGATCACCGACCGTTGGTGGCCGGCAAGGATCCTCTCGCCGTTCTGACCGCCCAAGCCGAGGCGCGATATCCGCATTTCGAGGCCGCCGATATGATCGTCGAGACCGGCGAGGCGGCCCATCAGGTGGCGGTGGAGGCGATTCTGAACGCCCTCGCCGCCCGCGCCGCCGCGTGAGCACGCGCCTCCGCACGGTGCCGGTTGCCCTGGAAGGGCGCGCCTATGACGTTCTCATCGGGCCCGGTCTGATCGATCAGGCTGGGCCGCGTCTGGCCCCCCTCCTGAAACGCCCTGTCGTGGCCGTGGTCATGGATGAGACCGTGGCGAGCCTGCATGGCGCCCGGCTTCGCGCGTCTCTGGATGGCGCGGGCCTGAAGGTTCATGAGATCGTCATCGCGCCGGGCGAGGCGGCCAAGTCCTTCGCCGGCCTGGAGCATGTCTGCGGCGCCCTTCTGGATATGGGCCTTGAGCGATCGGACGTTGTCGTCGCCTTTGGCGGCGGCGTGGTGGGCGATCTGGCCGGATTCGCCGCCGCGATCCTCAAGCGCGGCATGGATTTCATCCAGATCCCCACGACCTTGCTGGCCCAGGTGGACTCTTCAGTGGGTGGCAAGACCGCGATCGACGCGCCCCAGGGCAAGAACCTTATCGGCGCCTTCCATCAGCCCCGCCTGGTCCTCGCCGATCTTGATGTGCTCGCCACCCTCCCGGCACGGGAGCGGGTCTGCGGCTATGCCGAGGTGATCAAATATGGCCTCCTGGGTGATCGCGCCTTCTTCGACTGGCTGGAGGCGCATGGGGCTGAGGTCCTGGCGGGCGAGCCAGGGGCCCTGGCCCACGCTGTCGCATGCTCGGTGGCGATGAAAGCCCAAATCGTCGCTAAAGACGAACGCGAGACGGGGGCCCGCGCCTTGCTCAATCTGGGCCACACCTTTGGCCATGCGGTGGAGGCCCTCACGGGCTTTGGCGAGGCGCTCAAGCATGGCGAAGCGGTGGGCCTGGGCTGCGCCATGGCTTTCCGGTTCTCGCGCGCGCAGGGTCTCTGTTCAGGCCAGGATGCGGGCCGCGCCGTGCGCGCCCTGGCCGCGGCGGGGCTTCCCACCCACTTGAGCCAGGCGCCGGGCGGTCCCTTCGGCGCCGAGGCTCTGATCAACGCCATGCGTCAAGACAAGAAAGCCGCCGGCGGGGGTCTGACCTTCATCCTGGCCCGGGGCGTCGGAGAGGCGTTCGTCGCCAAGGGCGTCGACCCGGCCGCCCTGCGCGAGTTCCTGATCGGCGAGGGCGCCACGCCATGATCGCGGTCTGGGCCGGGGCTTTGGGCATCCTCGTCCTCCTGGGCGTGTCGGCCGTCTTCTCCGCCGCCGAGACGGCCCTGACCCGCGCTAGCCGCGGACGCATGCATCAGCTTGAGCGTGAGGGCGACCCCGGGGCCAGGCGCGTCAATCGCCTGCTTGCCCATCAGGAGCGCATGATCGGCACAATCCTCATCGCCTATAACGCGCTCAATATTCTCAGCTCCGTCCTGGCCACCATCATCATCACCCGCCTGATCCCGGGCGCCCGGGGCGTGGCCTTGGCCACGGCGGTGATGACCGTCCTGGTCGTGATCTATGTGGAGGTGCTGCCCAAGACCCTCGCCATCCTGCGCGCCGACGATGTCGCGCGCTCGCTCTCGGGTCCGATCCTGGGGGTGGTGCGGGTGCTCGGCCCCGTGACCGAGGGCGTGCAGATCGTGGTCCGCGCCACCCTGAGGCTGCTCGGCGTGAATCTCGGGGCCGGGGCCGACATGCTCGCGGCGCGAGAGGAAATCCGTGGCGCGGTGAACCTCCACCATTCCGAGGGAGCCTTCGAAAGCCGCGAGCGGCGAATGCTGGGGGGCGTGCTCGATCTCTCGGACATGACCGTTTCGGAGATCATGGTTCACCGCAAGTCGATCTCGATGATCGACGCCGATCTGCCGCCGCGCGACATCGTGGCAAAGGCGCTCGAGGCCGAGCACTCCCGCTTGCCCCTCTATCGTGGCGAGGCGGAAAATATCGTCGGCGTCCTGCACGCCAAGGATCTGCTGCGCGCCCTGGCCGACGCCGGCGGCGCGGTCGAGCGGATCGACATCTCCGCCATTGTGCGCGCGCCCTGGTTCATTCCCGAGACCACCAATCTCAAGGATCAACTCAACGCCTTCTTGAAGCGCCGCACCCATTTCGCCCTGGTGGTGGATGAATATGGCGCCCTTGAAGGACTTGTGGCCCTGGAGGATATCCTCGAGGAGATCGTCGGCGAGATCGACGACGAATATGACGAAGCGGTTCAGGGCGTGCGTCGACAGGCGGATGGTTCGGTGCACGTGGATGGCGATGTGACGATCCGTGACCTGAACCGCGCCCTGGATTGGGACCTGCCGGACGAGCATGCGGTGACGGTGGCGGGTCTTGTCATCCACGAGGCGCGGGCCATTCCCGAACCAGGCCAGAGGTTCCTCTTCCACGGCCACAGGTTTCAGGTTCTCCGGCGTCAGCGCAACCAGATCACCGCTCTGCGGATAAGTCCCAGAATCGATAGCCCGCAATTCCGCCATGGAAGTGTAGGAGACGAATCGTCGGTGCGTTTGAGGGAACGCGAGCGATCTTCACGATGACAGGCTGTGACCAGATGAAGGGACGTCGCGTCCTCGTCATTGAGGATGACTCGCTTGTCGCCATGTTCGTGCAGACCATGCTTACGGATCTCGGCTGCCAGGTTCTAGGGCCCATCTATGACCTGGGCGTGGCCCTGGATTTCGTGGCGACCAAGACCCCCATCGATGTGGCCGTCCTCGATCTCGACCTCGACGGCGAACCCGCCTATCCCGTCATTGACGCCCTTCGCGCGCGGGGCGTGCCGATCATCTTCTGCTCGGGCTATGGCGAGGTCGGCCTGAGGGCATCCGATAAGGGCGTACCCGTCCTGCGCAAGCCCTATCGCGCCTCCGAACTGCCCCGCGTTCTGGCGGAAGCCCTCGCCGCGGCGTGACCGCGCCCGCGCCCCCTCACGCCTCTCCCGGCGCGCGAAGGCGAAGTGACAGGGCGTGGACCGGGCCTTTGAGCTGGTCTTCCAAGAGACCATAAACGAGCCTCTGTCGGGCCAGGGCCTTCAGCCCGGCGAAAGCCGCCGATTCGATCGTGACGACGAAATGGCTCTCCCCGCCCTCGCGCGCGCCAGCATGACCTGAATGGCGGTCCGACTCATCAATGATGTCCAGGTGCGTGGGGTTGAGGCGCGCACCGAGGACTTCGCGCATCGCTTCGGCGACTTTTCCCATTTGGCGATCAAGGCCCGACGATTGTGCGCTGTCAATTCTTGAACTGCGCGCGCCTGTCCCCCTAATCTGCGCCATGCCGGGTGCGTTCAGTTACAAGCCACGCTTCGTGGACATCCGCGTGAAGCCGCCCAAGGCCGAGGAGCCGGGGCCTAAGGGCCCGCGCGCGCCGCCGGCGTCGGACCGAACTTGTGATCATGCCGGGTGCCGCGCCCTTGCCGCCACCCGCGCGCCGAAGTCCAGGGATCTGGCCGGTGACCACTATTGGTTCTGTCAGGCCCACGCGGCGGAATACAACCGCAACTGGAATTTCTTCGCGGGTCTCTCGGAGTCGGAGGTCACCGACCGCATCGCGGAGGAACTGGTCACCGGAGGTCGACCCACTTGGTCCTTTAAGGCCGGCGCGCGCAATCGCGAGGCCGCCGCCGGTCGAGGCGCGTTCAGCGATCCCATGGGGCTCTTCACCGAACAGGCGCGCAAGACCGGGGCCGCGCGCGCACCCGACCCGCGCCTGGGCAAGATGGAGCAGGCGGCCCTGCTGGACCTCGACCTCGACCATACCGCCGACGGTCCGGCCATCCGCGTCCGCTATCTGGAATTGGTGAAGCTCTGCCACCCCGACGCCAATGGCGGGGATCGCTCCGCCGAGAGCCGCCTGCAGCGTGTGCTGCGCGCCTATAAGACCCTGCAGAAGGCCAAGCTGGTCTAAAGTCCGTCCCCCGCGAGGCCGCATTTGCGTCGGCGAAAGCGGCGCGTTAGGGATCACCCCGCCATGTCCAGCCTCACCGATATCCCCGCCACAGACGAGCTCCTCACCCTGGCCCCGGACCGTCAGGTGTCGATCCGCGAGGTTTTTGGCGTGGATTCGGACATGTTGGTCCCAGCCTTCGCCACGCGCGACAGCCATGTGCCCGATCTGGATCCGGCCTATCGCTTTGATCCCCAGACCACCCTGGCGATCTGCGCTGGGTTTGCCTTTGATCGGCGGGTCATGGTCCAGGGCTATCATGGGACGGGGAAATCCACCCACATCGAGCAGATCGCCGCGCGGCTGAACTGGCCGATGATCCGGGTCAATCTTGACAGCCATGTCAGCCGGATCGACCTGGTGGGCAAGGACGCCATCGTCCTCAAGGACGGCAAGCAGATCACCGAGTTTCGCGAGGGCATGCTGCCCTGGTGCCTGCAGCGTCCCATGGCCCTGGTGTTCGACGAATATGACGCGGGCCGGCCCGATGTGATGTTTGTGATTCAGCGCGTCCTGGAGGCCCAGGGCCGTCTGACCCTGCTGGATCAGAACCGCGTGATCCGGCCGAACCCCTATTTCCGCCTGTTCTCTACCACCAACACCATTGGTCTGGGCGACACCACCGGTCTCTATCACGGCACCCAGCAGATCAATCAGGGCCAGATGGACCGCTGGTCCATCGTCACGACGCTCAACTATCTGCCTCACGATGTGGAGGCGGAAATCGTGCTGGCCAAGGTCCCGACCTATGCGGGGACCCCCGAGGGCCGACGCCAGGTGGCGGCCATGGTGCGGGTGGCGGATATGAGCCGCAACGCCTTCATGAACGGCGATATTTCCACCGTCATGAGTCCGCGCACCGTCATTACCTGGGCGCAGAACGCCGAAATCTTCGCCGGCGACCTGGCCCTGGCCTTCCGCGTCACCTTCCTCAACAAGTGTGATGAGCTGGAGCGCGCCACCGTGGCCGAGTTCTATCAGCGGGCCTTCGGCGGCGATCTGCCCGAGGCGGCCGCCCGGGTGAAGGTGGCCTGACCTTTCGGAGCGTGGGCGTCTCGCCCGCGGTTTTCGAAACGCGCGCCGCGGCGTATGACCGGCGCAAAGACGCGGGCGAGATGCGCGCGCTTCAAAAAATGTGGGAGAAACGCCGTGAAACGTGGGTTTGTGCCTGTTTTTCTATCTTTAGGCTTGGCGCTGTTCGCCGCCCAGACTCTGGCCGCCGTCGCTCCGCCGCGTTTGCCGATCCCCGCCGCGCAGTCGCCCGCCGCATTGGCCGAACCCTCCGGCAATGACTATGGCGATCCGGCCGCGTGGCTGTGCCGTCCGGATATCCCCAACAATGCCTGTGACGTGGACCTGACCGCCACCGTGGTCGCCTCCGACGGAACGACCCGGGCCGAACCCTTCAAGGCCGATCCGAACGCCCCCATCGACTGCTTCTATGTCTATCCCACCGTGTCTCTCGACCCGGGAATCCTGGCCACCATGAAGGCCGAGCGCGCCGAGCGGAACGTCGTCAAGCAACAGTTCGCCAGGTTCGGCTCGGCCTGCCGGCTCTATGCCCCGCTATATCGCCAGTACACGCTCACGGCCCTGGCCGCCGCCATGAGCGGCCATCCCCTGCCAGGATCCCAAGGGCCCCGGCCCCGCACGCCGTTCAATGACGTGCGCGACGCCTGGGAATGGTATCTGGATCATGAAAATCACGGACGTGGCGTGGTGCTGATCGGCCATTCCCAGGGCTCCGGCCTGCTGATCGAACTGATCAAGACTCGAGTCGACGGCAAGCCGGAGCAGGCCCGCCTCGTCTCCACGATCCTCATGGGCGCCAATCTCCTTGTGCCCGAAGGCCGGGATGTGGGCGGCGATTTCAAGGGCGTGCCCCTATGCCACGCCCCGGATCAGACCGGCTGCGCCATCGCCTTCGCCTCGTTTCGGGATACCAGCCCGCCGCCGGAAAATTCCCTGTTCGGACGTCCGCGCACCCCGGCCCCCGGCATGGCCTCGGCCTGCGTGAACCCCGCGGCCTTAGGCGGCGGGCCGGGCCCGTTGCAGGCCTATTTCCCCGCCTCGAATGTGGCCATCGCCCCTAGCGAGCAGCCGACGATCACGTGGGTAAAGGGCAAGACTATCGAAACGCCCTTCGTCGCGGTCCCAGGTCTTCTTGACGCCGCCTGCTCGGCCGGCCCGGAATTCCATTATCTTTCTGTCCACCTGAACGTCGATCCCGCCAGCCCGCGCACCAGCGTGATCCCCGGCGATGTGATCATTGGCGGGAAGATCCAGACCAATTGGGGCCTCCATCTCATCGACGCCAATCTCACCATGGGCAACCTCGTGGATATCGTGCGCCAGCAAGGCGCCGCCTGGAGCGCGCGCCATCCCTGAGGCTTGGCGTTCTTCAAGGAGCGTGAGCGTCCCGCCCGCGTCTTTCTCTTCCGCTCTACCCAAGGCGGGTCGGAACGGACCGTCGCGGGTCGCGCTTGCCAGAACGCGGGCGGGAGAGGCTGTGAAAAAATCGGCGGGGTTCAATTGTCGGTCGCTTTGCCCCGCGAAAATAATGGTGATTTTGGCTTCTGTGGCGCACGGAGACGCACCCCGGACCGATCAGAACCGTTTTTCGGAACAAGTTCCGCAATTTTTTCACAAACTCGGAGGCCCACGCTCCGATAGAGCGCCATGAAGATTTTCCTGCTGGGCAAGGGCGCCAGCATCACCCATTGGCTCGAGGACGCCGCCGCCGCGTTCGCCGCGGAGGGTCATGACGTCGCCATCGGTCTGGTTCGCCAGCCTTGGCTCGCCGCGCCGCTCGAGGCGGCTCTGGCGGGACCGATCGCGAAGGCGCTGTGTCGCCGGATCGCCCGCCAGGCTCCCGACCTGATCCTGGCCCTGGGCGCCTTCCATGTTCCCCCGCCCATCCTGGAAGCCATCGCCAACCTGCCCGGGCGTGCTCCCCTGATCGGCTGGGTCGGCGACCGGTACGATCAGAGCGCCCGCGCCCTCGCCGCGCACTATGACGGCGTGGCCTATGCGGACTCAGCCCTGCTCGCGGCGCACGCGGCGGCCGGTTTCCATGGCGCGGCGATCTATCTGCCCCACGCCGCAAACCCGGCGGGTGACTGGCCCGTGTCGGAGAGCCGCCAGACTCGCATGGTGTTCGTCGGAAACCCCACGCCCCATCGGCGCGCGGTCACGGCCTCCGTGAACTCGCCCATGACTCTGCATGGTCCCGGCTGGACGGCGGCGGACAGCGCTCATCACCAGATTCACCCCAGGCGCCTGGCGCCCAAGGCCCTGCACCGGGTCTACGGCTCCCATTTGGCCGCGCTCAATATCCGCAATGAACTGAACGTCCTCTCCGGTCTCAACCAGCGCAACTTCGATCCGCTGCTGGCCGGCGCCGCCCTGATAACCGACGACCAGCCCGATCTGGAGCGCTGTTTCGATCCGGGCGTGGAGGTTCTGGTCTGGCGCGACGCGGAGGAGCTGAACGCCCACCATGCCCGCGTCCTGGCGGCGCCCGATGAGGCCACCGCCCTGGCCGCGCGGGGGCGCCGTCGCGTGCTCGCCGAGCACACCTACGGCGCGCGGCTCAAAACCCTGGCCGCGTGGCTTTAAGGGGGGCTGAAGTTCCTCTCGCGGCTGGACGCGATAGCCGACGCGCCTCAGGGTTCCCATGATGAAGACGCCCACGCTCACGACCGCCCCCTCCGCCTCGGCCCCCCGGCGGCGCACCCAGGAGGTTCTGACCGCGCTCTCGCGGCCCAAGGTGCGCGTGATGCTGGCCCTGGGCTTCGCGTCCGGTGTGCCCTTCATGCTGATTGGCAATACGCTCGGGGGATGGCTCGGCGATTATGGGATCAAATTATCGATCATTGGTTTTCTGTCCTGGATCGGCCTCACCTATTCCATCAAGTTCCTCTGGGGCGCCGTGGCGGACCGCATCCCGCCGCCGCTCTTGGCAAAGCTCGGCCGGCGCCGGGGCTGGATGATCATCACCCAGATCGGGGTGGGCGCGGGCTTGATCGGCATGGCCGCCAATGATCCCCGGACCCATCTGGCGGGACTGATCGGGTTCGGCCTGCTCACGGGCATATCGGCGGCGGCTCAGGACACCGTCGTCGATGCCTGGCGGATTGAGATCGCCGCGGACGCTGATGAACTGGGTCTGCTTACCGCGACCTATAGTCTGGGCTATCGCGCGGCCTTGGTGGCCACGGAGGCTGTCATCCTGCTCCTGGCGACCGCCATCGGCTGGCCGCTCTCCTACGCGATCTATGGGGCCCTGATGGCGGTCGGCGTTATCGCCTCTCTGTTCGCGCGCGAGCCGGAGCAGGCGGACGCCGTGCTTGAGGCCCAGACCCGCGACGCCATTCGTCGCCCTGTCCGGGCGGTCGCCGACGCCATCGTCGGGCCCTTCATTGTCTTCTTCCGCGACCACGGCCTCGCCTTGGGCGTCCTGATGCTCGGCATGATCACGCTCTACCACCTATGTGACTATATGCGCGGCCCCCTCTCCCTGCCCTTCTACAAGGCGCTCCACATCGATAAGCCCACCATCGTCGCGGTGCGCGCCACGGTGGGGCTGACCGGCTCCCTGATTGGCATCAGCCTTGGGGGACTCTTCTGTCTGCGGTTTGGGGCCATGCGCGCGCTGATCCTGGGCGCCATCCTCCAGCCCATGGGTATCGCAGCCTTCGCCCTTTTGGCCGCGCACGGCGGTGACTACGCGCTTCTGACCCTGGGGCCGGTGAAGCTCTCCGCCTTCGCCACGATCATGACCGCCGACTCCGTGGCTATCGGGTTCTCTGGCGTCGCCCTGGTGACCTATATGTCCAGCCTCACCAGCCTCGGTTACACGGCGACCCAATATGCCCTCATGACCTCGGCCCTGACCTGGGCTGGAAAGACCTTGAAGGGGTTTTCGGGCGTCTTGGTGGAGAGCCTGTCCCAGGGCCGCACGCAGCTCGAAGCCTTTGGTCTCTTCTATGTTTACGCCGCCGCCATTGGCCTGCCAGCTATAGCCCTTTGCATCTGGCTGGCCTTGATCCCGCCAAGGGCCGCTGAGGCCTAACCGCCCTTTTCGCGCCCGAAGTTCGGCTCGGGGGTTTCCTGGCCCGCGTCGATGATGCCCCGACGGATCTCCCGTGTCCGGGTGAACAGAGCCTGCAGCTTCTCGCCTTCGCCCCAGCGGATGGCGCGGGAGAGAGCCTGAAGGTCCTCGGTGAAGCGGCCAAGGATTTCCAGAACCGCGTCCTTGTTGGCCAGGAAGACGTCCCGCCACATGATGGGGTCCGAGGCGGCGATGCGGGTGAAGTCACGAAAGCCGCCGGCGGAATATTTGATTACCTCGCCCCGGGTCACGGTCTCCAGATCCGCGGCCGTGCCGACGATATTATAGGCGATGAGGTGGGGCAGGTGAGAGGTGACCGCCAGGACCAGATCGTGATGTCGCTCATCCATCAGCTCCACATGGGCGCCCAGGGCCTCCCAGAAGCTGGTCAGCCGGCCGAGCGCCCGCGCATAGGGCGCATCGTCGCGAACCTGAGGCGTGAGGATCGTCCAGCGCCCCTGAAAGAGGGCCGCGCGCCCAGCGTCGGGGCCCGAGGTTTCCGCTCCGGCGATGGGGTGGCCGGGAATGACGAAGACGTCTGGCCGGTCGAGCTTGGCCAGGCCCTCGGCGACCGCGGTCTTCACCGAGCCCACATCGGTGAGCGTCGCGCCGGGCTCAAGATATTCGGCGATGGACAGGGCGGCGGGGGCGATGGAGAGGGGCGGGGCCGCGAAGACCACCAGATCGGCGCCGCGCACCGCGTCCGCCATGCTGGGGGCCACCTCATTGGCGAAACCCAGGGCCGCGGCCCGGGCGCGGACGGCGACACTGAGATCAAAGACGGCGATTTCCCGCACCACGCCCCGGGCGCGGGCGGCCCTGGCCACCGACGAGCTGATCATGCCGCAGCCGCTCACGGCCAGACGATTATAGAGCGGCAGCCGCGCAGGCGCCGGATCATCCTGGCTCATGCGGGTCGGTCGGCGCTCATGAAATCAGCCAGGGCCGCGACCACGGCGCGGTTGTGAGCTTCCAGACCCACGGTGACGCGCAGGTGATCAGGCAGGCCATAGCCGCCCACGCCGCGCACCAGCAGGCCCCGGGCGGCGAGAAAGGCCTCCGCCGCCTTGGCTGTGCGCGCGCCGTCGCGCGGAAAGCCCACCAGAACGAAATTGGCGCAGGAGGGCACGACATCCAGGCCGATCCCGGCCAGTTGCTGGATCAGCCAGGGCCGCCAGGTTTCGGTGAGGTCCAGGCTGCGGGCTTGGAAGTCGGTGTCGCCCAAGGCGGCGATGGCCGCGGCCTGGGCGGCGATGGAGGTATTGAAGGGCAGACGGATGCGCTCCACCGCCTCGGCGACCTCCGCCGGCGCATAGGCCCAGCCCACGCGCAGGGAGGCCAGGCCATGCAGCTTGGAGAAGGTGTGGGTGACCACGATGTTGGAGGAGGTTCTGGCGAGCTCCAGGCCGTCGGAGAACCGGGGATCTGTACAATATTCCGCATAGGCGCCGTCCAGGACGAGAAGGACCTGGGGCGGCAGGGCGGCATGTAGCCGGGCGATCTCCTCGGTCGTCAGGAAGGTTCCCGTGGGATTGGCCGGATTGGCGATGAACATCAGGCGGGTGCGCTGATCCACCGCCGCCAGCATGGCGTCCACATCGATGCGGAAGTCGCGCTCGGCCGCGAAGCGAACCTCCGCCTCATTGGCCCGGGCGGCGATGGCATAGGCGCCAAAGCCATATTC
>Ga0116227_10012980_pt1 | contig 13316 bp, 8 predicted proteins | sample S1TSphgellanicum_FD_89693 | JGI IMG/M metagenome (GOLD analysis project Ga0116227, IMG submission 89693) | Host-associated microbial communities from peat moss isolated from Minnesota, USA - S1T2_Fb - Sphagnum magellanicum MG | ecosystem: Host-associated > Plants > Peat moss > Unclassified...
AACTCACATAGACAAAAAAAAAAAAAAAAAAAAAAAAAAAAATGTAAATTGGAAAAAAAATACAAAAATTCAAAAAAGGGAAAATTGAGAAAAAAAAAAAAAAAAAGGCTAAGTTAGGGTTTGAAGTGGGTTCATTTGACAAACAACTTCCTTGAGCATGATATGGTGTCATTGATCACATGTGTGCACATGCGTGAGTGTCACCAATGAAAGGAAACTCTTGGAAAAAAATTCAAAGATTGTGAAAGAGATGGAGATGTAAAGCATAAGAAAGGGAGAGAAGAGGAATGAGAGAGGGATGGTGACATAGAGGGTAGGAGAGGGAGAGAGGAGGAATAAATGAAAGATAGCAAAGTAGGGGGCATGAGATAATGACTTTTGTAATAAAACTCAAAGAATAAGAGACCTCAAATGAGAAATGAAGGTAAAATAGAAAATAAGGAGAGAATTTTTTTTTATGAAATGACGGAGGGAGATGAGAAAATGGAAAAGACAAAAAAAAAAGTGGGCGCTAAACCCTAATGGTTTTTTTGAACCTCTTTCATTGCCCAAAATCCATCCATTTGTATGTATGTATAAGACAAAACTCATTTAGAACAAAATCCATTCATTTTTTTTAGTTTTGGAAAAAAATATTAAAGAATCTTGTGTGAAATGTGATTTTGTAGTATTAAAGTTAATAAATAAAAGAGACTATAATTAACATTCTTTGTTCCCAATCCAAAAACATCCAATCTAAAATAAAATGTGTGGATGAAGATTTGAGTGGGTTTTAGTTTAGGGTTTAAGGGCCTTAGGGTTTAGGGTTTAAGCCTTTTAGGGTTTAACCTAGTTCATGGTTTTAAAGGTTGAATCTTTTATGGTTTTAAATTTCAAGTTTAGGGTTTTAATGTTGGAGGTTTTAGGGTTCAGGCTTTTAATGTTTAGGCTTTAAGTTTTAGGATTTTGGGTTTAAAGTTTTTAGGATTTAAGGTTTAGGGTTTTAAAGATTGATTTTTTTATGGTTTAGGGTTTTAGATATTGAATTATTTATGGTTTAAGGCTTTATGTGTTTAAGGTTCAAGGTATATTATTTAGGGTTTTAATACTTTAACGTTAAACAATTAAGGTTTTAAAAGTTGACTCATTTATGGTTTAGGGTTTTAGAAGTTAAGTTGTTTATAATTCAAAGTTTTATGTGTTTAAGGGTGAAAGAAAAATTGAGTGTATAATTTTCGGACGTATTAACTTTCCTAAAATGGGCCTAATACCCATGGGATTTTTTTTAATCTGACTATTTTCTAATTCATTTAATAGTAGGGTGACTGTTTTTGGGGTACACATAAAAACCTTTTGCACTGAAGACTAAAATGTATTTCATTATTATAATGGTGGTTTTATTTAGGTCAAAAAATAAAATCATTAGTCTTGAATTAAGGTTTTACCAGCCTTTTACACTATGCACATGGAGCCAAAACCAAAAAATGGTTCAGATAATCTTCTTGGTTATTTCATTTGTAGCATTTGAATTTTGAAGCTTATACTTTCTAGAGTTCTCAATCCATGATGGAGCCTAGAATTGTTCTTGGCGAAGATGACTTAGGCCATGTTTTGTCTTACGAACATTTTAAATCTATTTTGGGGCTTTTTGGCAAGGGCTTTGATCTAAGGAAGTTTGGTATTAATGCTTATGCCATAGAAGTAGAGTGTGTCAAACTATATCGGGTCCTTGCAAGGAGCACAATGGTTTTAAATGGAAGGTAGATGGTAACCTTTCAAATATTGAAGTGAGAATCAAAAAACTCAACAGTATTATTTATCAAAGGGGCTAAACAAATAGTTGAATTTGCTTAGCCTTTGCAAAAGGAATTATTGTAGAAAGGAAAGGTATCAAAGTGAATTGGGTGAGATTTGCAGAGTGCATTAGCAATGATTGAGCAAGATGCACTGATAACAAAGGGGTCTTACCCCCTTGTGTGTTTGGATCATTAGTTTTTCTATGTTTGTAAATAACACCAAGGATTGCCAAGATCAAAGTGGATCTTCAATCCTTGTAACGAATGATGTGCCAGTGAAAGATGTGTTGACAAAGGATGTACTAACAATTTTTTCAGAAGACGTCTTGAAGCAGTTTCACCTATTCCTTCAATTGCAAAATTCTAAAAATGTTGCACTCGCATTGGACATGCAAACCCTATCTAAGGGAAAGAGTTTGACTTTGCTTTGGGGATTATAATTCGAGAAAAGTCCAATGTCTCTTATTTGAAGAAGTCGATGGAGCAAATGAGGTTGGTCATTATCAAAGGAAGCAAGAGCTTCACAACTTGCTTGTTGTGAGTAGTTCCACAATTAAAAAAGCTTTTTGTACCGACAATGACATTGTCAAGGTTAAACCCAAAACCTTAAACCCTTTTCATGAACTTCTTAAATCACATCAAATTTCCATGTAAGCTCAATGTTTTGGTCCTTGCAACCTTTCCTACACATCCATGTGCTCTATAAGGGTGTTGCAATGGACATTTGCATAAAAATGAATTAGTTTAATAAAAATAGGGTTTTGCAATTGTGCATGAAACTAATTCTTTGGTCTTGCATTCACACATTGGTTTTCTATTATGTAGAGGTCCAACTTTTTTGAAAATGATTTGGAAAATTTGTGAGTGATGGTCTTGTAGGAAGTTTGTGGTAGTGCGGGTTTTGAACAATGCAAAGATGTTGTTGATGCCAAAAAGGAACTCAAAGCCACTGAGGATGTGTTGGCAAAATTTTTAGTGGATTTGGAGAAACAACAATCCATTACATCATCCCTAAATGTAAAGGCTAATTTGAAGGAGACCGACTACCATAAAACATTTGGTGAGTTTCACAATTATGACACCAAAATCCAATTGGTATCTAAAGCTACCATAGTTGCTAAGCAACAAGGAGTTCACATGAAATCTCATCATGATGCAATCTGAAAAGGGCTACCACCCCACGCACTTCCCTTTTTAAAAAATTGCCCTTGTTATACACCTTTCTGTCTATGTCTCTTTGCCTCTTTGTACATGTCTCTTTCCAATTGTAGGTCATTATGTCCCTTTTTTAGTTTCTAGAATATTTATCGAGTGTGAAAAGAATGTTACAAGATTTTTGTTCAATGTGATGATAAAAACAACACTATTGTTAGACTATGTTTGACATCTATGATAACAAAAACCAAAGCCTATTAATTGACTCACCTGTCACTCATCTTAATCCCCATTTCGAAGCTCTAACATGCCCCTATACCCCCAAGTGCTATGAGCTAAGGAATGTACCCCAACTCCCTTTTTCGTCATTTGAATCTTTTAATCCCACATTTGAATCTTTAAGGAGTTGGGGGGTGCATCATGGGAGGTGAGAAGTTTTTGGATTTCAAAAATGAGGCACGAATCACCCCCTTGCGTCAAAAGGGGATTTGCATAAACATGATTTGATTAAAAAAATTTATCTGTGAACTAACACAACTTCCATTAATATCACCATTAGAACATGTGATGATGGTTTTTGCCCATTGGTGGAGCTCATTATGGGATCCCAATTGTCGCGCATAATGGTGGCAATATCTGTGAAAACATTTGTGGACATGGTGAGTGGTGTATTGAATGTTGTCCCCCCAAATCTAATATTCAATGCATTGTTTTATAAAAGGACATTGATCATGAATGCAAGGCACAATCATATCATCAAAAATAACTATTGGTGTTCCTACTCCATGTTATGATGGTTGGCAAAATAACTTTTAAGTTGTTTATTGCCCATATTTGGTAACAAGTGACCTATTAGGTTGATAATGTAAGCAGGTTGTTAAACTTAACAAGTGTCTTAAGATGTTATTTAACTTAACATGTAGTACTAATTTAACCAATTACTAAACATGGTAGGTAATGTTACTAGGTTAGGAAGATAGGTTGACAAGCTAGCCAATAGGTGAATTGCAAAACCTGTATTTGGTAGAACCAATAGTTGAACAAGTACTTAAGCAAGTTGTATAATTTTTGAAATTTTGGACTATTAGTCTAGGTATTGGTTAATGACTATTTATAATGGTCATTCATGATTATTGTATTTTGAAATAGCTAGTATGAAACTAGGAGGACAAACTTGCTAAAAAACGTTTGGATTTCATTCTTGATTATGTGTTACAATTTGCATTTATGGAACATGAATCAATATTTCTTTCAACCAATTTCCTTTCAGCTTTGAGTAATTTGTGTACATGTTAATTTAGGATTATAATTAGTTCAGTTTTGTTGGAGTATTATATGTACTTGTTGTTGTTTTATGAACCTATTATTAGAAAATTCAAAAATGATTAGCCTTAATGGGAATAGAAAAATCCATTAACATTTGGTGACCACGCAATGGATCAAAATTCAGAAGTAATCCTGCTTAGAATTTTTGGTTTGATTCAATAGTTTTAATAGATTAGGTTTGATAAGCAATCATGTTTGGAATTCTAATTTGTTATATGTTTGTTTATTTTGTGTAAAATTTAGGATTCAAGCTTCTGATCTTGATTTAGTTTGAAAACATTTGGAATAAGGTGAGGTTAGTGTAAAGTTTTCAATGAAAAAAGTTAGGCACCCAATCTGTAAAAAAAATTTATACAAACTTTTGATTATTGGGAGGGGTCGTTCTAAAAAAAAATCTTATGTACAAAAATAATGCAAGGGCTTTCTTAAAACATGTTGGTTTTAGAAAATTTCAAGAGTAATTACTAAAAGTTTTATAAAACAACTAAAACAAGTCAGACATCAACCTGTTCAAAAACATGCACAAGAATAAGATGAACAACAAGTGCAATCTATGGGAGATGAACCTATGAATGCACCAAACATGGATGCATCATAGAGGGGAAAAATCAATGAACAACATCAAAATGTAATAGATTCAGTTGTGCAGAGAGACCTAACCACGTTCTCAACCACTCATCAAGAAACACCACGAATAATAACCCAACCAAGGGTAGTGAATGTTCATAATGGTGACAATCATGAACTTGTTCAATCGTTTGATGAGGTTTTATTTATATGACAACCATGGCGACTTGCAACCCAAGTTACAATCTAACTAGAACTAGTGCATCTATACTAATCACAACATTTGTTGGTTTCCAAAACTAACCACCACACACCAATATTCATTTGGTACCCACTAATTCAGAAATGGAACAACTTCACCTACTCAACAGGTTGGAATAGCTTTGTCACATCAATCAAAGACCATCTAATCAATTAGTTTCTATACCACATGTTGAACCTATTCACTACTAGAAATTTTGGGTTTTGCAATTATGTTTGCAACTAAAGTTCAGTTGCATGCGACACATGTAATTGCAAATTTGTGTAGTTGCCTAAGACTAGTTGCACATGACATTCAGTTGCATGCGACATTACGTATGCAAATGTATATACAGTGCTAATATACATGCTTATCCATACATACTAATTCAAATGTAGTTACACCTTATGTGCAACTATTTTTGCAACTACAATGTAATTAATAAAAATATGACATGTGTTTAACAATTGGACAACTAGCTTATGGACACATGTCATTATTTCATTTTTTTTCAAAATAAAAGATTCATTGGATTATTCTTAATCATTAAAGTTTATACCACTAAGATGATGACACATGGCACACCATGAAACCTTCATTGACCATTTGACATGTGTCCTTTTTTAAACACAAATTATGATGACATGTGGTAATTAAAGCCCACCTTTTTAATTTTAAAGTATTAATTAATGAAATTTAAGTCGTTCAATTTATGATTAATAAGATGTTGACACGTGTTACCTAGGTAGGTAGGTAATTATTAAACCCTATTAGATAAATAGGTTTATTTAGATATGTAAGTAGGTTAACATAGCTAAGTTTAGGCTATATAAGTAAAATTAGAATTATTCGATTTTATTTTTAAAATTAACCATTTCATAAAGGTCAAGTTTTATTTATTTGCTCATCCCCAATGGTACTTGGTGTTTGGTTATTACAAAGTTATTGTTCCTAGTTATATATTGAGCCAAATAAAATTGGAAGCCAAAAAATATGGGATAAAAAATTCCATTGCAAACTTCATGAACCAACTTAATTACACATTAGATGCAACTAATGTATTAAAATATAGTAGCTAAGGGAGAGCTTTGTTGCTTTCAATGTCCAGACAAAACTTGAAGCCCTCTTCTTGGCGCATCTAACACACTAAGAATCATCCAAAACATATTAAAAATGAAAAAGTTATGGCTCCCCAAAGTAAAAGGGGTGAAAAACTCAGAAAAAATACCATTGAACACTACAAAGGCTAATCCTTAAACACCCAGAAAGTTCCTTTATGTTGTTTTTTTGCTATTAAAGTTTAAACATGATTTGTGGAACTTCATATGGCGTTCTTATAGCATTTAAATTGTTTAAAATGAATAAGAAATAATAAAGTTATGAGGCTTGAAAATAGGAGGGGTCCAAAGAAAAGGAAAAAAAAACATTTTGTAACTTGGAAATTTATTTTTCTTATTTTTTTTCTTGTTAATTTTTCATTACTCCTTTTTTTTTGCAATTCAAAGATGATTGTACAATATTTTTAATAATTACGATTACTTAATGAAAATTTGATTTTAACATTATTATACATCTTAAACTAGTAATTAGCTTAAGATGTTTGTGTACTTGTAGGCTAATTTGTGTAGCCTATTTACATTAATATTTTAACATAAATAATAAATATAAATATATAATACCTTTTGATATTATATATATAATTTGTTTATCATTTTAATTATAGTAAAATTTTGATTGATAATTATGAATATTTATTATAAATTTTAATATTATCATATTAATTAATTTTGAGTAACGTTTTTCTTTAATCAATTTTACATTTTCTGAAAAAAATTCCAAATAAAATAAAATAAAATAATTTTCCTTGCTAAAACAAATATTTAAATATGTTTGACAAATAATTTTTTAAAAATTACAATATATATTTAAACCATGGTTAAGTTTAACTTAATTTAATTTAGTATAATTTAGTTTAGCCATAATTAATCTAGCCATTTTTAGTTTTAGTTTAATTTAATTTAACCATATTTATTTCATGTTAATTTAATTTAGTTTCATTTATTTTAACCATAAATAATTTATCCTAACTTATTTTAGCCTAATTTATTTATCCATAATTAATATAATTTAGTTTATTTTATCCATAAATAATTTAGCCTAATTTAATTTAGCCATAATTATTTTGACCTAACTTAATTTAGCCATAATTATTTTGGCGTAACTTAATTTAGCCATAATTAATTTAGCTTAATAAATTTAACCATGGTTAATTTTAGCCTAATTTAATTTAACCATAAATGTTTAGTCTAATAAATTTAGCCATGGTTAATTTTAACCATAATTATTTAGCTTAACTTAATTTAACTATGGTTAGTTTAGCCATGGTTATTTTTGTTTAGGTTAGTTTAGGTTAGCCTAAGTTAGCATGGGGTTAACCTTAGTACTAGAGGCACATAATATTATTATATATAACCTATGTAAATATATTAAGTATAATAATTTAAGTATGTATAAGTTTAATGCATCATTTTTATGACACGTGTCCATGTTGTACACATTTAGTTGCACACACAACCATAAGGCTAAAAAATTATATAATATCAAATTTATAGTTGCAAACAGATCGAGATAGTTGCAAATGACAATTAGTTACATGTTAGTTGCATAGTGACTGGTTGCAAACAATAAGATTTTTAGTAGTGATTGAACCTAGAACAACACCCACAATTGTTCAATAGGGAATCACTTACCCACAAGACACCTAGCTAATGAAATCAATACCTAGTCCAGGTGAACAATCGTAAATACTACATCATAGACCAATTCCAAGATGAAACCAAGGTGTTGGAATTATGATCTGTTCATATTATCATCAAATGGGACACATGTTCAATCGTTGCCCATTTGTTGATGATAGGTTAAAACAATTATTTAAGGAGGAGGTGATGAATATTCATTATCCTATTCTTCCAACCACTATAATAGTAGTGCCCAATGTGTTTGTATCAAGAACTCAAACCATGAATCCTAATATAGGTCATACGATAGTACTTGTTAATTATTAAATAACCTAGTCACAACCTATTACACCAATTGTACCAAGTAAAACCGGTATGTTATGTACTTCAACATACCCTATGTGGTATGATGTCATACCCCTTTTTGTGCCTTTAGATCCTAATTTATATCCAACTTATCAAACTATAACAAAAGGACTTGATTCCTCGATCTTTAGGAATTATACAAGTTCTATACATGGGAATGTGTATCCAATACCTAAATAACCTATTGTACCACCAACATATATACCATACTCTGTTGGAAATCAGTTTCCTATAGTGGTTCAACTAGTGACTAGTAACGATAAACAACTTATTCAACAACTTGTTATTACATTAGTCTTAACCACTATACAAATTACTATTAGTTTATCCATTCACATACCCAAAGGTTTTGATCACCAATCACCGAATGGAGGACAACCTGGAAATTCACCTAGAGGAGACCTTCTTGGAAAACCACCCTTTAATCCACTTGTTGGACCTTTTGGATGGCCAACACCTGACCCACACATGTTCATACCACCATGGCATCAACCACCTATTGTGCAACTTGTGTCAAAACCAATAACAAAGCTGCTATACATGAAGTTACAATATCCAACCTATGTCAAAAACATTGATCCTAATGCTCACATCAAAATGTTCAAAAAGGCCGTTAAAAGTAATGGTGAAAATAGTAGAAACTAACAACATCAACCTGCTTGGTTTTACTTTCAAGGATAATATCTTTAATTGAATGGGGAGAAAACTATGTTGCAAACCATCCAAATTGCAATTTTGAAAAGTTGTAATAAGCATTTTGTAAGTGATTCAAAACAGTGAAGAACGATGAAAAGGTTTATATGTAATTGCAAAACATACAACAACAAAACATTGAACATGTTGAGGTTTATTATGAATGCATGTTGAAATTAACTAACTATCTATAGGTTAGAGCAATAGATGTTTTTTTTACCATTGTTTTTAGGGCATGCTTATTACCTTACCTAAGATTATTAACTACAGGTTTGAGGAGAAATATTTTAATTGAGCACAAGGAAACAACTATAGTACGTGAGGAAAGTGGACCTATTAATATGTGTTATAATGCTCTACTAACCACACCAAGAGCTAATGCAGGAGTTAAACTTGTAGTACCTATTGTGACAATTAAATCATCATTAATTGATGATGTACCAAATGTGGTAAAACTAATCATTTAATGGAAACTTGTCATAACATAAATTAAAAAAAACTAGTTATGTCAACCACTATAGTTAAATCTACAAAACCTATAGCAAAAACTAAAACCCAACCTATTAAATCAAGAAAAGTACCTATTCATTATCCCTATATAATTTGTTCTAGTGTAGAACACAGATTCAGATAATGCCCTAGAAAAATTGAGGTACATAACATGTTCAAAACTAAAACTGTTAATTTTAATGCCATAATAACATTTAAACCACCTAAAATTGACAATGTGCTAATTAATGTAATAGTTGTTACCACTCACAATTAACAGTCGGAATAGCAGGTGTCTAATGACCAGGCCTCTCTATCTACGGAACAATCCCTAAGTTCTGTTTTTCAATAAAATACGGCGCGTTACAGAAATAAAATACGAAATATATGAAATTTATTCAGAAATCTCTTCTATCATTGGCTTTCATTGCTAATTCTTCAACAAAGAGCGAATCTAACGGCAGTGTAAGATCCCTTCAAGTGAAAAAGGGTAATATTCAATCGATGTAGATCCTTTTCCCATTTCAAAACTGAGAAATCGCTTTCAACGGTGGCCATGTTGGGGAAAGGAGAAGCCAAGCCCCCACAAAACTCCATCAGCTCAAGAAACTGGTCCTTAATGGATGGGGTTTTCCAAGCATTGCCGAAGTCTGTCTGCTCACTATGACAAGCCAAAGTAGTTTGGAGCCTTGGCTCCTTGCTGACAACATAGAAGCTTCTTGTGCTGATCCACAATCAAATCAATGGAATTCTGAGTCAAGGAAACCGACAGTCAATCGTGGAATTTTAGGACTAACTGAACGACGTCGCGTGGTTTCAACGCTAGTAGTTCGTGCGGCAAGCAAGGAGGCATGCCATCGGTACTAACATTGTTCACTTCGTCGCGCAAAGCCTCGACTGAGCTTAACCCGTTGACGATCAATAGAAGGATTTTGCCAACGGCATCCAGAACTTTAGTGCATTCTTCTGGCTCTAGCGCATCAAGAATTTGGCTGGCGAAGATGCCATGATCTTGAATGAATCCCCTTAGGTCAGCGTAACTGACCTGCCTCTCCCCAATAACGACGACGTCCTGCACGACCGGTAAAGTGTCATCATTGGAAGTGAGTTCCACAAAAGCAAAGTGCTATAAAGAATCTAACAGTGATTGAACAGTAGCCGTTTGTTGCTGTAAAGTCACTCGCCGACCTTGCAAGCTCTCGACGCACTCACTAACGTGCGTTGAGATTTTGCTAATGATAGAGATCATGATCCAGAAAGCAGGAGTTCGAAGCTGGTCAAAACGATCGGATGGTTCCATTTTAGCAAAGTATGTTACAATTTTCGATCGTTTCTCAACTAGAAATCGAGCAACGCGCGACATAGAATCCCATCGAGTGGCTGAAAGGTTTGGACAGATGGCTTGCATTTCTTCAACGAGGTTTTTTTAGCGCTTCAAGAACGAAATAATAGAGGTAAGCGTCTTGTAAAAGTTACAACCTACTCGCTTGTAAACCTTCTACATAATGATGTCTATTTGATGCAATAGACACCACAGTCGCATGAAGTTTGACTTCACAAAGTTTTAGATCTGTATCACAACTCCAGAAAGATGCCCAGTCATATTTGCTGCCCCGTCCGTAGAGCAACCAATCAACTTGTCTTTCCATAAAGGACAAATAGCGTCAAACAGTTTTTCAAACATCTCGAACGTGGCCAAGCCAGTGTGTCGACCAGCAAATGGGAGAGTAATCAGATGGAAGGTTTTCCAGAGTAGAGTTTTGATAGTACCGAATGTGAACATCAACCCAAGAGGTTTGTTGAAGGTCGGTTGACGTGTCAAATGCCACTGAAAACGCCCATTTGTTGCATAGAACTTGCGAAATGTGTTCAATCGAAAAGGCACATGCAACTCTGGCGTAGGAAGCAACCAAGTAATCGCTACAAGCGTCGAACTTTGGAATGTCGCAAACCTCTTTTGCATCATGAATTGCATCTGCAGCCATGGCAAATGACATTCCACGTCCAACATAACGCGTCATTAGCAAAAATTGCTTTGACTTGGTGATCTCTACGAGATAGCTACCGTCTTCCTTCCGTTTAAAAAGAGACAATGCGTTTTCATGTGTTTGCCCTTCCATGTCGGTTGGATGCTAGAGCATGTCGCCAATCACAACGTCAACAATGTTGCTGTTGACGGTCAATGTGATAGCTTTAGATCGGGGCTCGATGTAATGGCATATAGTTTTAGCGTGCTTGACAGCGACGTCAAAATATTTCGATTTTTCCTGATGTGTCAGCCCTTGGTATTCTTCCCATCGAGTTTTGTGATTCAAGCAAAGGTGTTGCGTGTAATTATCGGTTCGAAATGGAGGTCCTTCGAATGTCCAAATCGTCAATGATTTTTTAGAAGAGCCTTCGCGACCAAAGCATCTGCAAAATTGGCAGCAGACAGCAACAACTTCAGAAGACATCGGGTCGCGGGCTGTAATGGAAAGTCCATATTGTATGGCGTGTTTTTTCTGGAAGGGTGTCTTGCGAGCTCCAGCTTTGCAGGGACGCTTCGGAGCAGGCTTAGAGGTCTCCATCGATCGAGCAAGAATGCAGTAAATGGCAAGGGAACGTCGTTTGGCGATCCGAAAATGCGCCACGGACTTTCGAAACTGAAATAAAGGTTTTTTTTTATACTGTTAAAAAATGGCACCCTACAAAAATGGCTTTCAAAAATAAAATAAAGTTTTTTTTTAATACTATTAAAAAACGACACCCTACGAAAATGAAATACGGAACTTACATATTCTATTAATAGATTTCCATATATAGAGAGGCCTACCAATGACGCACCCCTAAGCTCCTTAATGGACTCAAATGTGAATCCAAACTAAAAACAATGAAAGAGCAAGGAATCGGGGCACACTCCTTGCTGAGAATTCAAGCTCAACTAATTAGGTTTCATTAATTACTGGAGTAGGAAAGTAACTAGGTTATTTTCACAAGGTTGAATTATTTTCCTTACTTATTTTAGTTTGGTTATTTATGGTTTGGTCTTGTAGTTAAATACCTTGGTGTTGATGGTTTGCTTCTCTTTTTTTCATTACACAAGTTTGTGTATTTCATGTGACAAGAAACTTGGAGAGTTCTTGATGTTGTGTTTTGTGTTATCAACATTATGTTATAGTTTCCTTTCAATAAAGATTTATGTTTGCACTTGAGTAGATCTCCTATTTGTTAACATGGTATTAAAACTTAGGTTGTTTGGTGAGAAAGTTGAAAGAGATCTAAAGCTAGAAAGTCTCTAGAATTAGAGCTTGAGAGTCTCTAATAATATCATAGGATTTTGTCAAGTGCAAAAGAGAAATGAGGAAAGAAAAAAATGTGAAGAGAAAGAAAAGAAAAGAAAAGAGGTGAGAGGAGATCAACATATCAAAGTAGTGGAAGTCAGATCTTTAAATCTAGATCTAGATCTATTGTGAAAAGATCTTGGAGTGAAACTTGAAGAGGTTATAGAAGACTATAAGACGCTTCTATTCTCAAATTTTCAAAAGAAAAGGATATGTTTTGTGAGAGTTATGAGCTTTTGAAAACTCTGTGCCAGATCTGGTTTTTGGTCATATCTCCTTTGTTTGAGCTTTTTTGGATCTGCAGCTTTGAGATCTTATAAATCATATAGGAATATATGTGTGAGAGAAATTTCATGTCATTTGGATTTGTATTGAGAGAGATCCAAGCATTTAAAGTTTCAGTCTTAGTTTTGAAGTCAATTTCTTTTGAAAGTGATATTTCTTTGTGGTCATCATCAGTAGAGCTGAAATTTTGAACAGATATAGAAGACATATATCTTATGTGTCTCCTAAAATCTCAAGGATTTTGGAGTTGCTGAGAGTGAGTTGTAAGTCATTTTGTGTTCAGGTCCCAGTTTGAGGTGACTTCAAAGAAGTAGCAAGATCTCCCATTTTATGAAGTTAAATGAGGTGAAATTTTGAGAGA
>Ga0116227_10012981_pt1 | contig 13314 bp, 14 predicted proteins | sample S1TSphgellanicum_FD_89693 | JGI IMG/M metagenome (GOLD analysis project Ga0116227, IMG submission 89693) | Host-associated microbial communities from peat moss isolated from Minnesota, USA - S1T2_Fb - Sphagnum magellanicum MG | ecosystem: Host-associated > Plants > Peat moss > Unclassified...
CCGGCACGCCCGCCATCGGCCCCGCCGCTTCCCCCCGCGCCAGAGCATGGTCGATCGCATCGGCCTGCCGCAGCACATCCTCCGGCCTGACATCGATGACCGCGTTGATCGCCGGATTCACCGCCTCCAGCCGGTCAAGCGCCGCCCGCGCCGCCTCCCGCGCCGACAGCGCCCGCTCGCGGACCAACGCCGCCAGTTCGACGGCGCTTAATTCCCAAATCTCACCCACATCGGCACCTCATGCGCAGCCCGTTCACGAAAGCCAGGCTGCGCCTTTGAAAAGAATCGATCAATCGCCTTGGCAGCCGCGCGCCGCGCTGAAGGGCGAGGGTATCCAGAACCGGCCAAGGAAACAGCAATACTGCCCCCGAAATGTTCACATCCAGCGCCCAGCGCGCCACAGCCCGTCAGCGTAACAACGAACGCCCCCTTTGTGTATACACAAAGTCCTGCAAAACGACAGGAACGCAGATGCTTCCACCCAAAATTCCGCACAAACCGCAAGCGTGGTATACAATTTGCATGCTCAATTCCCGTTCAATACGGAGAGTTTCCCAATGCACAACTCAAACCCGAACGCCCTGCCCGGCAACAAAGCCGCCAAGTTTCCTGCCGAACATCACCGGCTTCCGATCGGCGAACCATGGTTAAACAGCCAATCCCAAGAGACATTCGCCCTCGCCGCAACGGCCGCCCGCCCAACCGCGCCAGAACGCGGCAAAGTCGCATCTCTGTAACACCAGCGGACGAGAAAAGGAGACAGCCATGAGCACGATGCGCGCCGTCCGCTATCTCGGCCCCAAACAGGAATTCGTCCTCCGCGCCGTGGCGATTCCCGAACCGGGCCCCGGCGCGGTGCGCGTGAAAATCGCCGCCTGCGGCATCTGCCATACGGAGCTGCATCTGCGCGATGGCCTGCTCGACCTCGGCCGGCGGGATTTTACCGTCGGCCATGAAATCGCCGGCGTGATCGACGCCATCGGCCCCGGCGTGGATGCCGCCAGGCTCGGCCAACGCGTCATCGTCTACTACTACGAAGGCTGCCTGGATTGCGAATATTGCAGGCAGGGCGAAGAACAACTATGCGCCAACCCAGCCGCCCAGCCCGGCTTCAGCAGTGACGGCGGCTACGCCGATTACCTCGTCACCCGCGCGCGCAACTGCGTGAAGGTGCCGGACCATGTCGCGCTGAGCGACATCGCACCGATGGGCTGCGCCGGCACCACCGCCGTGCATGCCGGCAAAATCGCGGAAATTTCCCCGGGCGAATGGGTCGTGGTGAACGGCATAGGCGGCGTCGGGTTCGCGCTGCTGCAATTCGCCATCGCCGCCGGCGCGCGCGTTGTCGCCGTCGGCCTCGGCGCCGCCAGGCTGGCGCTCGCCACCAAGCTGGGCGCTGCCGCCGTGATCGACGCGGCCACCACGCCGGACACCGCCGCCGCGATAACGGCGCTCACCGGCGGCGGCGGCGATGTCGTGTTCGAACTGGTCGGCACGGCCGAGACAATGCGCAACGCAACGCTGATGCTGCGCCGCCGCGGCCGGCTGGTGCTGATCGGCTACACCGCGGCAACCTATGAAATTCACCCGATCGAACTGATCATCCGCGAAGCCCGCGTTCTAGGCTCCGTCGGCGCCACGCTGCAGGACTTGCACGATGTCGTGGCGCTGGTCGAAGCCGGCAAAATCATCCCGGTCATTGATAAAACCTTCGCCCTGGAAAATTTCGACGAGGGTCTCGCGGCCATCGAAAACCGCACCCTCCTCGGCCGCGCCGTGCTGGTGATGTAGCAAGGTCAATCCCGCAAAAACGCCAGCAGCCGCGCATCAAACGCCGCCGGCTGTTCGAAATACGGCGCGTGACCGGCATCCGGAATCACAAACAGCTCAGCCCCACCCAGCGCCTCAACGCACGCCTCACCCACCGCCAGCGGCACCGCCTTATCTTCCCGCCCCCACACCAGCAGCATTTTCGCGGGATCGTACAGCGCGCGCAACTGCGCCGCGACATAGTCTTGCGCAATGCCGTTGACGAGATAATCCCCCACCGCGGTAAAGCTGGCGAGCGCGCCGGGCGAATTATTCATGCGGAACTCTTCCTCGACAAGCGCATCGGTAACCAGCGCCGGATCGACGATCACGTATTTCAGCTTGGCCGTAATCTGCTCGCGCGCCGAGGCTTTCACATTGCGGCGAATCGTTTCCGCAATGTCAGGCGCTAAAGGTATAATGCCAAGCGCGCCGATCAGGACCAGCTTCGGAAACCGCTGCGGTGACCGCGCGGCGGCATAGCCAACAATATGCGCGCCCAGCGACGTTCCGGCCAAAACCGCCTCGCCAATCTCAAGCCGGTCCAGAAGTTTGATGATGAAATCGGCAAGCGCCGGAACCGTGGCGGGGCAGCCATCACCTTTCTGGGCAAAGCCATGGCCCGGCAAATCGCAGGCGATCGCCCGATATCCGGCCGCACCCATCCGCGCGACGGTCCCCGCAAAACGGTCCGCGCGCGCCCCCAGCCCATGCACGAACAGCACGGCCGGCCCCTGCCCCGCCTCGATCACGCGGGTGACGATACCGCCGGCATCGAGCGGATAGGCAATGGTCTGCATAATGAAATCCCCCCGTTATTTCATGATGGCGATAGCTTCGATTTCCACCAGCGCGGCCGGGTCGGCCAGGCCGCTGATCTCAACCAGCGTGCTCGCCGCCCGATGAGATTTGAGGAATGATTTTCGCACCGCATCAATCGCCCGCCGGTCAGAAATATTCTTGACGAATATCGTAAGCTTCGCAACGTCATCAAATCCCAGCCCTTGCGCAGCAAAAATTTTTTGCATTGTGAGAAAGATGCTCGTCGCCTGGCCCGTTATATCGGCGCCAGCATCATCCGGCAGAATGCCGGAGATGAACAACATCCCACCCGCAACGGTGGCGTGCGCATAATGCGCCGCCGGCATCGCCAGCCCCGCCACCTCGATTTGCGCGACGCCGCTCACAACGGCGTCGCCAGCAACGTAAGGACCGCCCCGGTATCAACCACAATCCGCATCTTTTTGAAGCGCAGCACCCCATGCTGCCGGATAATCTCCGCCTGATAGCGCCCAACGCTGAACAGCCGGCTCTCACCCTCCTGGTTGCTTTGAAAGACGGCATAATTACAACCGGCTTTGATCACGCCTTCAATCTCCTCGACATGCAGAAAACTCAAAATATGGCAATCGACGTGGATATTATAGATATTGGCTTCCCGCAGCGACATGACACGGTCGACCAGCATATCCTTGCTATCGCAAAGCATGAGAGATAGCGGCAGATTTTGCGCCACATTCTCGCGCGAAAGAATTTCATAATGGCAGCCATCGACGAATAGATCGAGCCAATCTTCCAGCCGGTCGGCATCCAACAACCGCGCATAGGTCTCGAACAGATTTTGAACCTCGCTGCTCATGCCGCACCGCCGGGCGTAATCCCCATCAACTTACAATAATGCAGCCAGAACCCGCGAATCGGCACATCCGTCACAAGGTTCTCTTGGTCCTTCACCGGCCCTTTCCCACCAAACTCCACCACCGAATGCGAATCCCCGTCACGGACGATGGCGCGGTGCACGATCTCAACCGCCTCGCCATCCTCCATCGAAACCAGCCCCGCCGGCCCCGCCAAATTCGCCGCCTTCAGCCGGTGTTTCACCATCTCCGCATCATCCGCCTCATAGCCAAAGAACGTCGAAACCACCTCGAACTCATCGGCCGATTTCGTCCGGAACTGCCGCACCGCCAGCGTATTGCCGATCTGCTGAAACGTGCAGTTGGGAAAGATCGAAGCAATCGTCAGCGACAGATCATCCGGAAACTCCTTCCGGTATTGCAGCATCGAAGGGTCGCGCAGTTTGATATTCATGTCGCCGCGCGCGGTATCCTGGTAATCATCGCCGCCGCCCGCGGCCGGCGCCCCCTGCGCCGCCCAGGACATGTTATGCTTCCCCTCGGCATCCAGCACCGCGCCGCCCTTCGCGCTCAGCCGCGCAATCCCGAAGGTAATCTGGAACATGTGCAGCAAACCCCCATGGTTCGGGTCACGCACATTATCCGAATATAGTTTCCAGTTGCCAAAAATCCGCTGGCGCTGATAACCCAGCACCGCAACCGGGGCATGAAACAGGCGCCGCAACTGCGCGACGAAGGCCGGCCCCAGGAATATTTCCAGCGGTTCCACCGCATCCGAAAAACTGCCGAAGATCACGCCATTCAGGCTCTCGACTCGCAGTTTTTGCAGCGAATGGCAGGTGGGGTCGAAATCATCATCCAACCCGCCAACGCCATTCACCCCGCGCCGGAACGGCACGCCCGCCAGCTTGCCCTGCAAATCATAGGCCCATTGATGGTAGCAGCACGTATGCACCTTGGTATTGCCATGCAGTTGCCGCTGCACAATGGCGCCCCGATGCGCGCAGCGATTCACGAAAGCATGAACTGTCCCGTCTTTCGCGCGATCGACGATCACCGGCGTATCGCCCACCACCACCGTACGAAAATCACCGGGCTTCGGAATCTCGGCTTCCAAAGCCAGATAATTCCACACCGGGCCGCGAAAAATCCGTTCCTGCTCAAGCCCGTAAATCTCGGCATCCCGGTACATGCCGTACGGGATTCGGCTGCAATCAGCCGCCGGAAAATGATAGCGGGAGAGTATTTCGTTCATTGCGCGGCCTCCGGGTAAGGGTCGTCCAAGGGGATCGCCGGCCCATCAAACCGGCTCAAAGATTTCGGTTGGCGCGCCCGCACGGCCTCGCGCGTATAAAGCTCAGACCACATGCCCTGCGCCAATTCGCGCGGGTGCCGGGGAATCGCGGCCGGCATGGCGGGCAACGTGATTTTTGCGCCATCCATCCACACCTCGGCGATGTTTTCACGTTCCTGCAGGCAGGAAATATCCGCCAGCGGGTCGCCATCGACAACAATGAAATCGGCCCGCTTGCCCGGCGCGATGGAATCATAACCACCCCCATCGCGCAGCATCCGCCGGTTGGCGGACGTCGCCATTTGCAGCACCTCACCCGGCGTCAGATGCAAATGCTCGACCATGATGGCAAGCTCCTTGGCGGACCACTCGCCGTAGGGCGAGACCGCAAAACCCGTCTCCGACCCTGTAAGAAACGGCACGCCCGCCTCATAGGCCTTGCGCAAATTCACGCAGGCGGCGGCGAATTCCTGGCGCTGAATATCCGGCCACCACACCGCGGAGGGGTCCGTGGGCTGCGCGAATTCAATATTATTCACCAGCAACATCAGCGACGGGCAGATATGGCAGCCATTTTCGCGCGCCGCCGCAATCGCCTCATCGCCGATGCGCGAGGCGTGATAGATAATATCCACCCCAGCCCGCGCGGCATACAGGCTGGCCTCGGCGCCGCGCGCATGCACCACCACCCGCCGGCCGAGCCGCTGCGCCTCGCGCACCATCGCCGTCGTCTCATCCTGGTCGAACGCGGCATAAAGTCCCCGCGTCTTGTCGCCCAGAATCCCATCCATGGCGATCTTGATCACATCCATCCCATCCTTTGTCTGGCGCCGAATTTCCTCAATCGCTTCGGGCAGCGAACGCACCAGCACCCCGCTCGATTGCGGCGGCACACCCACCCAGCTCGGGTAGAAATCATAAAGCCCGATGCGCGAGGTGATCGCCGGCCCGGCGGCGGTGATTCGCGGGGACGCGAACATCCCGACAAACTGCGCATCCCGCACCGCCGCCGCCACATGGCCGGTGCTCGCCGGGTCCAGCAGCGCGGTATAGCCCGCCGCCAACATACGCTGCGCCGCCGCCAAAGCCCGCAACGCGCGGTATTCCATCGCGCCGTAAAGGTCGATATCCTCCTGCGCCAGCGCATTGCCGTAGCTGATATGCGTATGCAAATCCGCCAGGCCCGGCATCAGGAATTTCGTGCCGTGATCAATGACGGTGTCGCCCTGTTCCGGCAGCGGCGCCGCGCCGCGCGGCCCGGCATAAACAAATTTTCCAGCCTCGATCACGACGGTCTGGCCACTCGCGGCGCTCACCTCAAGACCCGTGAACAATTTGCCCGCATGAATGATCGTTTTCATCATGTCTCCGTCACGCCATATATCATCATGTTATCTCAATGCCCGCCGGTCGTATCGGGCGCCCAATAAAGCATCCGCCGCAACACGCGGTCGACCACGACATAAAGCGCGATCGCTACCACCGAGAGGATAAACAAAGCGGCAAACATCGTATCCGTCTCAATCCGCGCGTTGGCATTGATCATCACATAGCCAAGCCCGGCCGAGGCACCCACCCATTCGCCGATAATGGCGCCAATCGGCGCCACCGCCGTCGCCACACGCAGGCCGGAGGCAAAGGCCGGCAGCCCCGCCGGCAGCCGCACATGGCGCATCATCGACCACGGCGTCGCATTCATCGTGCGCGCCAGGTCCAGCCAGCCAAGCTCCGTCCGGCGCAGCCCATCGGCAAAGGAAGCGGTGACCGGAAAGAAAATCACCAGCACCGCCATAATAACTTTGGAAGACATCCCAAACCCGAACCACAGCACCAGCAGCGGCGCCAGCGCGAAAACCGGAATCGCCTGGCTCAGCACCAGCACCGGCATCAGCCAGCGCTGCAGCACGGGCGAGAACACAATCCCAAGCGCCGAAACCGCGCCCAGGATCGTGCCGAACAGCAGGCCGAGCAGAATTTCCCCAAGCGTGGTGAGCGTATTCCAAAACAACAGCCCGCTCTGCGTATATAGCGCCTCGGCGACGGAGACGGGGTCCGGCAGCATATAAGGCGGCAGGCTGGTGAAATTCGTCACCGCCCACCAGGCCGCCAGAAACACAAAAATCGTGACCAGAGGCCGAAAAAAATGAGTCATGAACACGCTCATTTCGGCTCCATCTCCGTCAGCACGCGCATCAGGTGCCCCTGCGTCTGCAACAGCGAGAAATCATCCGGCGCCCGCGGCGGCACGCCCGGCACTTCAATCGGCGCGCCCAGCCGCGCCGGGTGGCCGGACAGGACAATCAAGTGATGCCCCAGCCGGCACGCCTCCAGCGGGTCATGCGTAATCAACAAAGCCGTACAGCCCGCGAGCAACTCCGCCGCCAATTCCTGAATCCGGGAGCGCGTGAACGTATCCAGCGCCGAAAACGGCTCATCCATCAACACGATGGGCCGCTGTTCATACAGCGTGCGCGCAATCGCGGCGCGCTGGCGCATGCCGCCCGAAAGCTCCGCCGGCAAAGCCCGCGCGCGCGCCGCCAGCCCGACGCGTTCCAGCAAATCCATCGCCCGGTCGCGGTCCGGTTTCTCGCCGCGCAGTTTCGGCCCCAGCATCACGTTATCAATCACCCGTAGCCAGGGAAACAGCAAATCCTGCTGGCCCATATAGGCAATCCGCCCAGCCAGCGGCGCGCCATCCGTCGCGTCGCAACTGCCGGCACTCGGCTTGGCAAGCCCCGCCAGGATTTTCAAAATGCTGCTTTTGCCCACACCGCTCGGCCCCAGCAACGCCACAAACTGGCCGCCCGTAACCTCAAAATTCAAATTCTCAAAGATGGTCAGCGCGCCGAACCGCAATGTAAGGTCCCGCACCACAATGCCCGGATTGGCGAGCTTCTGTTGCACTAACGCATCCATAAGCACATCGCTCAAAATCCCTCGCCATTGCAAAACCGGCGCAGCACATTCTCGGTGATGCGGGCAATGTGATTCTCATAACCCGCATGCGAAAGCGCGCCGGCCCACGCGATCGAGCCGGTGGCAAACACCGCGCCGCCATACCCGGTTTCGAAAAACACCATCTCCGCCCGCACGCTATCGCTCTGCGCCGCATCCTGGCCGGCATAATTGATCAGCAGCGTCTCGACGGTCGGCAAATAATTGCGCGTATGCCCCTCCGAACGCGCGAGCACCAGCGCATGCGCCGGCGTCCCAAGCGCCGCATCGGCGCAATCCAATTCCAGCCCCGCCGCACCTCCGCCGATCAGCCCGAAATCCCCCAGCACATCCTCCTCGACACCTTCAAATATAAACGCCACGCGCGCATCGGCGCTCGCCGGCAGCCGCCGATAATAGGACGAAACATCAAACCCCTGGCCAATAAATCCGGCCCCGGTCACCACCTGCGGCGCCAGCCCAAGGCGCCGCCACAAACCGCCATATTCACCGTTGAAACTATGATACGCCTCGCCCGGCGGCGTAATCCAGCCATTCCCCACCTCGGCCCGCCGCAATTCAATCACGCCAGGCAGCGTCTCATGAAACGCAATCCGCCAGTAAAAGCCATTGCCGCCAAGGCTGAGCAAACTCCCGCCGCCTTGCTTGAAACCGGCAATATGCGCCTGCATCGCCGTCGACATATATTCCGGATGCGTGCCGGTCACGACGCAACGATACGCAGCAGGGATCGGCCGCCGGTGCAAATCCTCATCGCTGATCACGTCATAGGCAAAACCCGACTCCTCCAACCAATCAATAATATGCGTGTCCGCATTCAACTGCCAAAGTGCCGAGCCGCTGCCCGCCAGCCAGGACTGGTATTTCGGCCGCATATTGAGAATCGGCCGCAAGCGCGACGAATAATAAATCCCGCTGCCATCGGTATGCCGATCATAGAGCGAGCCACCAAATTCCCGATGCGCGCTCAGATAAATATCAGCCGGCGTAAACACCGGCACCATGTCATGCACACGCTCGGCCAAATCGGCATCGAAAGCCAAATGCTCATTGGCATAGGCAAGGTAGCTCGCGGTCGGCAGTACCAGCAGCACGGGCGCGGTCGCGGTGCCATGCGGCGGCGTGATGACAAAGGGAATGTAATCCTCATCATCCGCCACGCGCACCCTGGCCGCATAAAGTCCGCTGCTTATCCCGGCGGGAATCTCCCACACCGCATCATCCGGCCAACCGGCATCATAAATATCATCGTCATGGAAATGGATCGCGGCATATTGCGCCGGGTCGCGCCGCCAATCGAATTCCGAACCATCCCAGCCATGCCCGGTCACGCCGCGGGCCGGAAGCTGGTGGATCACCCCATGCAGGCCCAGCGCCCCCGTATCGGGAAACGTCAACCCGGTCATGTCACCCGCAAAATCCCAGGCCGCGCGAACATCGCCAATCGTCAAAGCCGGCGCTTCAATCTTGCCGTTATAGAAGCCGGTAAGTTCCCCATCGCCGGTCTCGCGCGCCGCGAACGTCACACCCCGCCTTGCGCCGCGAAAACCCGCCCTCGGCGCAAACTCACGCGCCGCCGAATCCCCGTCCATCGCAACGCCCCGCAGCGGCACCTGCGACAGCGCCACCTCCCCGCCCGGCGCACAGGAAGCGTGAACTTTATACCAACGCCAGGCAAGCAACTTGCACGCCAGAGAAAATCGTTCCTCCCCCATCGTCAGCGTCAGCCCGTCATCCCCCTCCAGCGAGAGATAAAACCCCGCCTCACCATCCCGCGAACCCAGCAAAACCTGGCCGGCGCGGCCCGGCAAAGTCGGGCAGATCAGCAGCGAAACCGCAAAACCCGACGCATCATCCACACCAGGAAATGCCGGCGCCGTCGCGTAGGAACCGCTGGCAATCCCCCTGCGCCTTCCAGCATATTGCCCATTCACCGCCGCATCCACCGGCATTTCGCGATAGCCAGGCCCCTCCGGATTCACATCGCCATGGCGGATCCGCACGATCCGCAAATCAAACGGCACGGCATTTTCACTGCTCACCTTGAAGCCGATGCGCCCACCGGGGGGGACCGAAATCTGGTCGCTATAGCCGAGGATGGTTTTCACCCCGCCACCTCACAAATCCTCATCGCGCAGCACCACACCCGTATGCTCATGCCAGCGCAATTTGAAAATTTCCCACTCCGCCTCGGCAAGCGATGCGAAAACCCGGTTGTGGTGCAAAAGCGGCGGCACATTGCGTTCCCCCGAAAGCTGCGCCAGCACCCAGCGCCGGTACGGCTCCACGCACACCAGGCAATATTTCCCGCGCACCGGCCCGGACCTGAACAGGCTCAAAAGCCGTTCCAGCTCCGGGCTGTGGTCACCGATCGGGCGTTCCCGAAACTCCGCCGCCAGATGCAGAGATTTTGGGTCCGCCCGGTACATGGATCAGGCTAGATCTTCACCGCATAGTCGGACAGCGGCAGAGATTTTTTAATCAGCTTGGTCCGGAACATGAAATCCCGATAACTCGTATACCGCGCGACATCGAGCGCCGCCGGATCCTTCGCAAAATATCCCGGCAACGCCCGCCAGGACGCCTTATCCAGCTTATCGTTCAAAGAAGGCTGGTCCTTCACGAATTTCGCCAGCATCGGCTCGACATTTTTCACCAAATAATCCGTACCTTCCTTCACCGCCGCCAGGAATTTCGGCAAAGCCGGGCTGCCAATACCAGACGTGTTCGACAGAATAATCAACTCATCCGAAGGCGGCACGCCATAATCCTCAGGGATGAAAATCACCGGGTCCAGCCCCGCCTGTTTAAGCTGAATATCCTCATAGGTCCGGTACGTCCCGATACACGCATCCACCTCGTGGGACATCAGCGCCGTGATCAGCGCAAAATTCACATTCACCAGCGTCACGTCGGACATGGTCAACCCAACCGCGCCCAGCATGGTCGAGATCAGCGCCTCCTCCACCCCCGCCACCGAATAACCGATCTTCTTGCCTTTCAAATCGGCAAGCTTGGTGATGCCACGTCCGCCAAGCGCGGTCAGCGTGTTCAGCGGCTTGTTGATCAACGTGCCCGTGCGCCGCACCGGCAGCCCCTGGTCGACCAGCAGATAAAGCTGCGTCTGATAGCTCAGCGCCACGTCCGCCTTGCCGGCCGCCAGCAGCCGCGGCGGCAGGTCAGGGTCGGTCGGCGCGATCAGATCGACATCGAGCCCGGCACGGTCAAACGCCCCAATATATTTGGCGGTGAACAACGGCGCGTGGTCCGGGTTAACAAACCAGTCGAGCAGCACGGTGAATTTCCGCGCGGAAGCGGCCGCGGCCCGCCCGGCCGGCAGGCCGGCGGCCAGCACGGCGGCGCCGGCGCCGGCCATCAGCCCGCGGCGGCCAGGCCGCGCCAAAATGTTCATCGGGTCAGGCGGGAGGACCGGCATAGATAAGACTCCTTGACGTATGAATTCAGTCTAATCAGCATTCGTGTATACACGAAGACAATAAGCGTTTTTGCAAGATCAATGCCAACACCCCGTCATCGCAAGTGAAGCAAAGCAATCCAGAACCGGGAGCCGTGCAGACGCTGCCGAAGGTCCACGCATCAGCCCCCACTCAACAAGCCTGCCTATTTTCGCGACAGGCAAGCGACCAAAAGATCATCAATTGAAGCTCCGTGCATACACAGCATCATGCCGCCTCATCCTGCGCCTTGGGTTCCTGCGCCACCAGCCCGGCCCGGAACACATGCGCGCGCATGGCATGAAACGCCAATTCCGGCTGCCGGCCCGCAATCGCCTGCACCACGCCCTCATGCTCGTTGAAAGAAACGAGTATCTCATCCTTCCGGGGCATGAATTCCGCCCGCGTATAGGGCAAGCCCCGCGCGCGCATCTGTTCGATCGACTTGAACAGCACGGCATTCTTCGCGCCGGCATGGATCATCCCATGCAGAACGACATTCTGCTTGTCGAATTCCGCGCCATGAAACGCATCCACCGCCGGCTTCATGCGCCGGTGCTGGGCCAGCAAGGCCTGCACCTCCATCTCCGCCATCCGTTCCGCCGCGTAGCGGGCGGTGGCGGCTTCCATCTCCGCGGTCACCTCCAAAATTTCCCGCCAGCGATGGCGCGACAAATCCGCGATGAACACGCCATGCCGGGGCCGGAACTCCACGGTGCCCGTCGCCGCAAGCTGCCGCAGCGCCTCGCGTACCGGCGTGCGCGACACGCTGTAACGCGCCGCCAGGTCCTTCTCCTCCAGCCTCGTGCCGGGGGTCAGCATACCGCCCGCGATATCATCCGCGATCCGCTTCTGGATGGTGACCGCCAGGGTCTGGTTCCGCGTCGTCTTGTCCGTCATGATTCGCTTTCATACCGCCATCCGGTGTCCCAGAAACAGGCTTCCATCCGGCTGGCCGTGGTAAAATCCCGCAGCAGCGCCGGGTAGCGCGCCTCCGCGCCGCGCTTGGCCCCCAGCTCGTCGAGCATGACAATCGCCTTGCCCACACTCTCGCGATACTCCGAACCAAGATACGCCTCTATCCATGGCCGGTAAGGGTTCCCCTCCCATATCGTCGTCGGATCGGCCGCCAGAATTTCGGCGATTTCGGCATACCCCATAATGCACGGGGCCAGCGCCACGGTTAGGTCCAGCACATCCCCCGCCGCCCCGCGCTCCAGCACAAAACGCGTATAAGCCAGCAATTCCAGCGATGCCGGCGCCGCCGCCATCTGCGGCTCACCAATGCCCCAGCCGGCGCAATAAGACACATGCAGCGGCATCTCCACATCCAGCAGCATCGACGCGGTCCGCATCGCCTCGCGCATATCACCGAGATCCTCATGCTTATAAGCGGCCAGCATATAGGCGCGGGCATATTGGATCAGGAACAGATAATCCTGGATCAGAAAATTCCTGAATTTCGGCTGCGCCAACGTGCCATTGCCCAGCGCCGCCAAGAACGGATGGCGGATATAATCCCGCCACGCCGCGCCGGCATCCCGCCGCAGCCGCCCAAACAGCCCAAAATTAAAATCGATCTCCGTCGCTATCTGCATCGCGTCCCACCCAAAACCAAGGCCATCTCCCAACCCGCCTCGATAATCGCCGATCATTCAAGGCAAGCCGCAAACCAAGCAAGGTCCGGGCCACAAGACTCTTCAATCAGCACCCGCTCGCATACGTCTTCCGCGCCGCGCCAAAAATCAGCGAGCCTGACAATCAGCTTCAGCTTCACCCGCACCAAAGGCGAAGCGCGCCCGCAAACAGCCAACCGGCCTCACGGCAAGGATAGATTGAAATGTTCCACCAAATCGGTCACCTGCGCGGCGTTCAGCGCGCGCGGCGCGGCGCCGCGCAGAAGCAAATAGAGTTTCGCCGTTTCCTCCAACTCCTCGGCCGCAAACACCGCCGCCTCCAGCGTCTCGCCGGCGAGGACTGAGCCATGATTGGCCAGCAGCACGCAGGAATAGCGGCCGCCCAGCCCGCGAATGGCATCGCCCACCGCCGGGTCCCCCGGACGGTGATACGGAACCAGCGCCGTGCAGCCGCAGCGCATGACGTAATAGGGGGTCAGCGGCGGCAGCGCATCGGCCGGGTCGATTTCCGGCAGCATCGAAACGGC
>Ga0116227_10012982_pt1 | contig 13314 bp, 14 predicted proteins | sample S1TSphgellanicum_FD_89693 | JGI IMG/M metagenome (GOLD analysis project Ga0116227, IMG submission 89693) | Host-associated microbial communities from peat moss isolated from Minnesota, USA - S1T2_Fb - Sphagnum magellanicum MG | ecosystem: Host-associated > Plants > Peat moss > Unclassified...
ATGCCCGCTACCAGACCATATTTGCTAAAGACGACGGTAGTGTAGCTGCACCTACTGCGGGCCTGCACTTTACAGAGAGCGTACTTCAAAGCATTAACGATAAAGGGATAGACACAGCACGTGTCACACTGCATGTAGGCGCAGGCACCTTTATGCCGGTAAAGAGCGAGACGATGAACGACCATACTATGCACGCGGAGTGGATAGAGGTGAGCCGGCAAGCGCTGGAGCAACTTATGGCACACGCAGGTGGCAACATAGTGCCGGTGGGTACCACATCGCTACGCACCATAGAAAGCCTGTACTGGATAGGTTGCAAATTGTTGCAGGGCATACCTGTAGACTTTGCAGGCATAGCTCTTACACAGTGGGAACCTTATGAGCTGGACGCAACACCCACTATGCAGCAGGCATTGGGCAAATTGCTGGACTGGATGCAGCAACACAACGAAGAAAAACTGGTGGCCCGTACGCAGATACTTATAGCCCCCGGTTATACCTTTAAACTGGCAACAGGATTGGTCACTAATTTTCACCAGCCGCATTCTACCTTGCTGCTGCTGGTAGCCGCCATGGTAGGCGATGAGTGGAAGCGAATATATGCACACGCACTGGCAGCCCGTTTCCGTTTTTTGAGTTATGGCGATGGTTGCTTGTTGTGGGATATTAAGAAATGATTATGTACCCGTGCAAGCAAGTAAATTGACTACTTTTGCACATTGAAAAATAAATTAAATTGACTACACAAGAATTTATTGCTGCTGCCCTTTTAGAAGATGTAGGATCTGGCGACTTTTCTACATTGGCATCCATACCTGCAGATGCAGATGGTAGGGCCGTTCTGAAAATAAAAGAAGATGGCATCATTGCCGGACTGGAACTGGCGCAGGAGATCTTTCAACACATACAACCTGATGCTGCATTCCTCTTCAATAAAAAGGACGGTGATAAAGTAAGCAAAGGAGAGACCGCTTTTGAAGTGACCGCCAAAGTACACACCATATTGATGGCCGAGCGCCTGGTGCTGAACTGTATGCAGCGCATGAGCGGCATAGCTACACTTACCAACAAGTATGCGGATAAAATAAAGCCATACAAAACCAAGATACTCGATACCCGCAAGACCACTCCGCTGTTCCGCGAGTACGAGAAGCAAGCCGTGAAACTGGGTGGTGGCTACAACCACCGCATGGGTCTTTATGACATGATTATGCTGAAGGATAACCACATAGACTTTTGTGGCGGAATGGAAAAGGCGATACTGAAGACCAATGAATACCTGAAGGCGCATAACCGCAATCTGAAAATAGAGGTAGAGACCCGCAACATAGTGGATGTAAAAACAGTAATGGCCGTGGGCAACGTACACCGTATCATGCTCGACAACTTTACACCTGAACAGCTGGAGAAAGCCATAGAAATAATTGGCGGCCGGTACGAGACCGAAGCATCGGGCGGTATCAATTACGATAACATTGTTTCCTATGCCCGCACGGGTGTAGATTATATTTCAAGCGGTGCCATCATACACCACGCAGTGAGTATGGACCTGAGTTTAAAAGCACTATTTTAAAGATGAAGAAGCACCTGGTATTTATAGTAAATCCAAAATCGGGCGTAGAAAGGCAAAAAGAGATACAGGCTGGCATAGACGCACACCTGGATCAGAATGCGTATACCTACGAGATACAGCACACCGAGTATATGAAGCACGGTATAGTGCTGGCCGAAAAGGCTGCAAAAGCCGGTGCATACGCAGTAGTAGCTGTTGGCGGCGATGGGTCGGTGAATGATATTGTTACCGGTCTTCACGGAACCGATACTGTACTCGCTATAATACCCAAGGGCTCTGGCAACGGCATGGCGCGTACCATGAAGATACCACTGAATGTAGCGGCTGCTATAGATGTTATCAATAAGGGAAAGACAGAAAATATAGACATAGCATTTGCCAATTCACAATTGTTCATAAGCAATGCAGGTGTAGCGTTCGATGCACTGATCTCTAAGAAATTTGCCAAAAGCATCAAGCGCGGACTGATGGTATACAGCTGGCTGGTGACCCGGCACATGTGGACCTACAAAGAGTGGGAGTGGGACATAACCATAGATGGCAAGAAACTGAGTGAGAAAGCCTTCATGATCAACGTGGCCAATGGCCAGCAATTTGGTTACAACTTTAAGATAGCCCCACAGGCCAGCTATACCGATGGTTTGCTCGATGTCATCATCATACGCAAGTTCCCCAAAATATTAGGAGGTATGTTGGTGCTGCGCGCTATGAATGGCACCATCACCGGAAGCCCATTCGTAAAGCACTACCGCGCTAAAGAAGTGACTATCACCAACCCCGGCCTGCGCCTGATGCAAACCGATGGCGATGCGCATGTATGTAACGACAAGATCAACTTCCGTATAGAACAGGGAGCACAGCAGGTGCTGGTACCGTAGGGGAAGTAATAATTAGTAACCTAAAAATTCTTCTTCGGTAATCTCGTAGTCTTTACCAAAGACTACGGAACCTTTACCGTCCAGAAGACCTATTTGCCTCTTGCGCTTAAGTGGCTCCGGAGCGGGTACTATCGTTGCAATTACATCTCCAGTTTCTTCCATTGCTAGGCCTATCTCTTCGCCGTTCATTACTTGCTGCAATACTTTTGAGACTTGTAATTTGAACTGATGGACGGTTATCACTTTCATATCTTACCCTTTTATCGAATCAACAAACAAATATATTCATCTTTTGTATCTTGTATATAATTGGCCAATATTAAAGAAATGACGAGCAATTATATTCCTTCAATTATCATTTGTTGTTTTGCATTTCTACTTTACTCTTGTAATGCTGCTGTCCAAACAAGCGAGAATCCATATGTTTTAGACAGCCTTCCTTCAAAAATTTCAGAGCAACAGTTAATGCATCTGAAAAATTGGGAAGTATTCGAACGGGAGGGATATGTTACAATGAGAAACGCTAAAGAACAACCGACCAAATTATTTGTGGTTATTAAAAAGGGGAGTATTTATGGGGTAAAAGGCATTAACGCAGATTACGCATCATATATCTGGTTTACAACAAAGACAGCTGTGCTTGATACTACGAAATACTTGCCGGCGTCAGAAATAATTGATAATTATCAGCTATTAAAAACATACGAGTTACGGGCTGTGTCCTACAATCATGGCAGCGGTGCACTTTTTTTTGAGACATTTAAAAAAGAGACAATTTTTTATCAATTGGACGATATAGATTCTCTAACAAAAACCTATCCCGAATACTATCAAATGATGCGCCCAAAATGGTTCAAAAAGATCGAGTAGTAACGAAAAGTATTTAGACAATAGAATTAATTATGCCTCGTAAGAATCGATTCAAAGGCGTTTATCATAATACATCTACCAAGTCTATAATCGATAGTAGTTAGTAAGATGATAATTTATCATTACCCTTCCCACACATGCTTCCACCTGTTATGGCTCCACAACCAGTTCTCTGGTTGCTCGCGCAGCTGTGCTTCCATAAAGGCAACAAAGGCTTTGGTCACAGTGCCGCTTTCCAGTTGCGATGCATCGGGAGTAAGTAAGGACAGAGTACCCTGGTAGTAGCCCCGCTTCACCCTTTTTATGCCAAAGAACACTACTGCAGCTTTGGCCCGGGTAGCCAACTGCTCTGGTCCCTTGAAGAAAGGTGCTGGCCGGTGCATAAAGGGAAGCCATACAGCACTCCTGATGTTCGATGGGTTTTGATCGGCAATAAGGCCCACTATGTAGCGTACCCCTTCCAGCCGCTGAAAGCCTTTCTTGGCTTTCATAGATATGAGCCAGCCGCCTCCACGTGCGCGTATGCGCAGCATCATCCTATCGAAACCTTTATTAGCCACAGGCTGGTACACCCCGGCAAATTGTTGCGGTGTATTGTATTGGCTGGCCACATTGGCCCACTCCCAGTTAAAGTTGTGGCCCAGCAGTACGTAGGTGTTCTTTTCCTGCGCCCCCAGTTGTTGCAGCACATCCCAGTTGCAGGTCAGCCGTTGGTTCAGTTCTTCTGGGGGAATGGTCAGCAGCTTCAGGGTCTCCATCCACTGGTCGCAAAAGCGATGGTAGAAAGCTTTCATAATGTGCCGTATCTCCTCCTCGCTCTTTTCAGGAAAGGCAAGACGCAGGTTATCATAAACCACTGCTTTGCGGTAGCCTGCCACGTAGTAAAGTACCCCATAAATAGCATCAGACAAAAAGTACAGGCATCGTAAGGGCAGTAGAGACAGTGGGTACAGTATGGCAAGCAGCAGGTAGTACATACCTTTACAAATAATTAAAGGTTATGCTCCACCAGACGATAGCTCTGCAAACCCATTATCTGTGCCTGTCAGGTTGTAGATCTGCTGTATTTCGCCCAGTATTTTCTCAAAGTTTATTTCCAGGTCCTTCAGTATTCCTGTGTGTAGGTCAAACACCCAGCCATGTACTACAGGGTAGCCGTTGGCTACATAACTTTTCTGCACGGCCGCGGTCTTTATCACATTGGTGGCCTGTTCTACTACGTTCAGTTCCACCAGGCGGGCGTAGCGGTCCTGCTCATTGGTTATGGCATTCAACTCGTCCTTATGCAGGCGATACACGTCGCGTATATTCCGCAGCCAGGGGTTCAGCAGCCCCATATCTTTAGGCTCCATGGCGGCTTTTACACCTCCGCAGTTATAGTGGCCGCAAACTATGATGTGTTTCACCTTCAGGTACGCTACACTATACAGTATCACGCTCATCACGTTCAGGTCGCTGTTGTTCACCAGGTTGGCTATGTTGCGGTGCACGAAGAGGTCTCCGGGCTCCAGGCCCATGATCTCGTTGGCGGGTACGCGGCTGTCAGAACAGCCTATATATAGGTAGTCTGGTTGCTGGTCGGCAGCCAGCTTTTCAAAAAAATCCGGGTCATTGCCCTTCATTTTCTCCACCCACGCCTTATTCCTTTCAAATATTTCCTCGTAAGTAGCCATAGTATACTGCTATATTGTGGCGCAAAATTAAGGCAAAAAATGTGGCCGGGAACTATAATAAAATAAGCATTCTTTATCGCTGGTTATCCACTATTTTCGCGTTGTAAAAAACCGCAGTATATGAAACTTGTTACCTACGTAAGCAACGGCGAGCAAAAAATGGCCTTTTGTATAAACGACAAACTATATATTACTACCGATGCCAACCCCGCATTGCCCGGCAACATGAAAGCCCTGCTGGACAACTGGGAGCTGGAAATAGGTGCCATGCGCACTACCGATGAAGCTATAAAGAACGGCAGCAACAAAGCACAGGGTATTCCCTACGCCTCGGCACACATTGTGGCGCCGGTACCGCATCCCACATCGTGCCGCGATGGTTATGCATTCAGGCAGCACGTGGCAGCTGCGCGCCGCAACCGCAAGGTGGATATGATAGCCGAGTTCGATCAGTACCCTATATTCTACTTCACAAATCACAATGCTATACAAGGCCCCGGTCCAATACCGGTAATGCCTGACCATTTGCAGAAACTGGATTTTGAACTGGAGGCTGCAGTAGTGCTGTGCAAAAAAGGCCGCAACATAAAAGCTGAACAAGCAGACCAATACATAGGCGGCTACATGATCATGAACGACATGAGCGCCCGCACACTACAGATGGAAGAAATGCTGCTGAACCTGGGCCCTGCAAAAGGCAAGGATTTTAGCACTGTGATAGGTCCTATGCTGGTAACGCCCGATGAACTGGAGCAATACCGAGTACCTGCCAAGCCCAACCATGTAGGTGCCACATACAACCTGAAGATGACCTGCAGGGTAAATGGTGTAGAAGTAAGCGCAGGTAACATGGCCGATATGGACTGGACCTTTGCCGAAATAATAGAGCGTTGCGCCTATGGTGTAGATGTGCTGCCGGGCGATGTGATAGGCAGTGGTACTGTAGGTACCGGCTGCTTCCTGGAGCTGAATGGTACAGGCCTGCTCAACGATCCTGCATATAAAGTGCAGTGGCTGCAGGATGGCGATGTGGTAGAAATGGATATAGATGGCCTGGGTACACTCACCAATACCATAGCAGCTGAAAAAACAGACTGGAGTATACTGAAGCTCAAGAAAATGCCATAACAGTTAGTGCAACCTGTACTTCAACTGCACTTGCATATAGCTGCGGTTGATATAGTTGCTGCTCGTAAATAAATTATTAGCCCCTATGCGGTAAGACACACCACCTTTCAGGCGGTTGTTTACCGCATAGTCTGTTTTGAGCAGTACCCCCATGTCTAGCGTTGGGGCTATCACTGTTTTGTCTTTATATACTATCGTTGCGTCGTTTTCCTGTAGCAGGCGCTGCACATCTGCCCCGGCGGCAACGGTCACTTTTTTAAAGATGTCATACCCGGCTACCGGAGCGAACTGCAGGTAGTTGAGCGGCGATGTGGTATAGCTGACATTGGTGCTGTTTTGAGGATGTCCTGCCATATTATAGGGGGGCGTTGAGTTATTGCCGGGAGCCATAGCTGTGGTGCTGCTGTTGTTGATATATGCCACTGTCACTTCAATACCCAGTTTCTTTCCCAGTTTCCTGTCTACTGTAGCGCCCAGTGCATAGCCGGTATTGAGGGTGCCATAGTTGATACCGCCAGCTACATTGATGTGTATTTTTTTCTTTTCAGGCTCAGGCATTAATTCCGGTTTCCAGGGCAGGCCTGTACAAATGGGGGGGAGCACTACTTCTTTACGGTCTTTTACAACCACATTTTCGGCAGGTACAGCGCTATTATAAACAGTAGTGTCTGTGGGTGTATGGCCATCATTTGCCACTATCGTTTTGGTTTTGTGTTTTGTGTTTGCGAACAGAACAGGTGTAGGTAATGAATTATGGGTAACGACTGTGGCGTTAGGAGAAGTGTGATCGTTGGTGGTATCTGATAGAGATATAGGGGCTGGCGTAGGTGATGTAGTTTTTTTGTTTGCAGTATGTTGTGCGATCACAGGCACTTCCTTTTTAGAAAAGAATAGTGTGCACAGTATCAAAATAGCAACAGACGCTGCTACACCCGGCAGGGTATAGGCAAACAGTATGGCGCGTTTTTTACGCCGAGCAGCATCAAGCTGTGCAGTAAGATATTCCCAGTCGCCCGGGTCGTATGTGAAGACGGCTTCATTCAGCTTTTCAGCTACCCGCCGGTCAAATTCATTTGCGCTCATACCATTCGTTTCTTTTCATTATCAATTGCTGCAGTATACTCCTGGCGTGATGCACATGCCAGTGGCTGGTACCTGTGCTCATTTTCAGCAGCGCTGCTATCTCGTTGTGTGTGTAGCCTTCAAAAGCAAATAGGTTGAATACGGTGCGGGTGACAGTGGGTAATGACTGCAGCATAGCTATCAGTTCGTTGGCATCTATATTACTTACCGCATCATTGTATGCTACAAGGCCGTCCTTTTCTTCCATAACCTCTTTATGTATGGTCTGTGCGGCCTTTTTAAATTCGCTGCTCTTTAGGTATTCCAGGCAGGTGTTCACCATTATTTTTCTCATCCATCCTTCAAAAGAACCCTCACCCCTGAACTTGCTAATCGACATGAATATGCGCACGAAACCATCGTTCAGCAGTTGTTTGGCATTCTGTACATCCTTTGCATAGCGCATACAGATGGTAAGGAACATACCATAGTATCTTTTGTACAGATACTCTTCGTATATCCTATCCTTTTTCAGGCATCCTTCTATTATTTCCTGCTCGGCATATTCAGCCATCCGTATCCATTAGCCTTCTCCTAAAATTAGTTAATGATGCACCCGCTGCAAAGCATTTGCCACCTGCAAGGCATACTGGTACACTGCTGCGGGTGTTGTAGACATTGCATCTATATTCCATTTTGTTGTATCATTTCCGCTGATCGCTGCTATATAATATATGGGCTGGTCGGCACAGGGAGCACAGGTATAGTTGGTGTTGGGGCGATCCGTCAAGTATGCCGGCAAGCTATCTATCAGCGGTTTCAATAGCGTGTAATTGCTATCTGCCAGCGGGGTAGCGAAAAATGTAAGCCCCGCTGTGGTAGAATCCTCAAATACCTGGCCATTCCTTACCAGGTAGTAGTGGTCGCACTGATAACAAAACCCGCCGTATTGGCCAAAGATGTACGCATCTGTTTTGGATACAACAGGGGTAGTGGTCTTTTTGCAGGCCAGCAATGACATAATTGCCATCAGGCTAACCAGTATTATTGGTTTCATAGCTTTTGATGAATTACTTGTTTATATAGAAGGATATTGTGACCGGAACCTTGGGTAAACCCTGAAATAAATATCGCTTGCAGCACATACATCAACGTATGGTCCACAGCGTGCCCAATGCCTGGTGCATTTGCGCGGTATATACCCGTATCTCTGCAGGCAGCTTCGTGGTGTCTGTATTGATGTTCCATCGGGTGGTGTCGAGACCATTTACCGTAGCTATATACAGCAGTTTGGTAGGCACGTTTTGTGTCACCCCTATAGTTGCGTTGGGGTGTGCCAACAGGTATTGTGGGAAACCGGTAACAAACGGTTTAACTAAGACATATGCAGTATTAGGCATTTGTATCGAAGAATCGAACAGGTCATTTGCAGACGTATTAAGCATGGTATTCAATCGCACCGTATCTGTAAAATACCTGGTCTGGCTGAATACCCTTGTCGTGTCAAAAAAACAGAAGGTATAGGGAGGTATATTGTTAGACATATGCGGCCGGTCATATTCACCAAATACGAACTGGTTACTTACCAAAACGGGGGCAGGTATACCATCATTACCAAAAGAATTTATTGTTGCTGTTTTCTTGGTGCAAGATGTGAGTGTGAGTGCTAATAAGCAGATAGTGGCCAGGTTTTTCATAACTAAAATGTGTTTTTTGTTCTTTAGTATAGAAGGAGGCAACAGATATATTCTTGGGTCAGCCGAACAATATTTTTATAAAGATATACCATTTGTGCATGAATGAACAAACCTGCTGATATAAGCAATAGTGCTTGTACCGGCAGGCCTGTAAACTAAAAGTTTTGTTTAATTAAAGCCCAGAGTATGGTCTACCTGCCATACATACTGCTTTATTTCAGTGGGTACCAGGCTAGTATCCTCGTTAATGTTCCATCTCAATGTATCTCCATTTACCAGTGCCTCCAGGTGTATATAGGCACACATATTGCTACCTATTGTAGTGTCTGCAACATGGCTGAGCAAGTACGATGGGAAATTGTCCTGTAGCAGCTTTGCTTTTGCATACACGCTATCTGGCAGGGGCACTGTATAGTAATATATAGGAGGTGTTAAATAAATACTATCTCTAAAAACACGGTCATTGTGTACCAGGTAATATACCCCTTCTGGCATTGGGGTCATAGCGCATGGTATTGCCCAGCCATACACGAACCATTGCGTATTAGACACAGGTTGTGTGTTGTCTTTTTTACAAGAGGTCGCCATTGCAATGGCTAGCGAACAAATTGTTATCACCTTTTTCATGGTCTGTTGAGGTTGTTCCTTATATAGAAGGATATAGTGGTGCCAGACTTGGGTAAATTAGAAAATAATATTCTTCTTGTGTTATTCGTTTTATTGCTTTTCGCCTTCGTCCTCTCCCGTGTCCTTGTCCACATGTCTGTATTCCGATCCTGGAACTGTCTCTTCCTTTGCATGTCTTCGCCTATGCTTAGCATGAAATGAAAAATTGTCGGAAATGCCAATGTTTACCTGCTGGCCAAAAGTGATCTGTACGCTTTTGGGGTTTTGGGGTGCTGCATAGTCACTTTTTGAGTGCGTGGTTATGTAGTCGACGCCACCGAAACTAAAGTTAAGTGCAAGGCCTTTATATATTTTAGCACCAACTGCCGGGAAAATTTGTAACTGAAAACTGCTGGTGGACGTAGGCGGGGATCCGTAGTAGTAACCATAGACCGGCATGTAGTTACTAAAGAGCGGATAAAAGTATTGAGGTTGATCGTACAACTCGCTGGATAGGTAAGACATGTTTGCTTGCCCATACAAAAAGAATATCTGACCCAGCTCCTGGGTATAGCGGAGGAATCCCCCTGCAGACCAATTGATCATTATGCTGTTGCCTGAAGCATATGCATACTCAGGGACGGCAGCCCCCCTGGCGAGCAATACATAGCCACCAGTTGCATCCTCAATATGACTATAACTAACCTGCACACCTGCGGTAATGTGTTTATCGAACTGGTACCCTATGCCGGGAGCCACACTCCAGCTTGTATTTGTGCCTTGTGGGTATTGGTCGGTATTCGAATTTTGTGACAGGCCGGCTGTGCCATACAACAACCAGGTGTGAGGTTGTGCGGATATTGCGGCATAATAAAACAGGCTGGCAGATAACAGAATTATTCTTTTCATAGAAAGTGTTTTATTGTTTAATAACCTTTTGGCTATGCAGCATTTTGCCGCTATCGTTTGTAATAATAAGTATGTATACACCTGGGCTGAGTCTGTTTATATCAATGGTCTGTACGGGTTTGCGATCTGTACTTTGCGTAACCAACAATTGACCCATGGTATTTACAATACGGATAGTTGTATTGGCGGCAGAGGCATCTATACCTGATATAGACACCATATCGTTAGCCGGATTGGGATATACAGTTATTGTGCTTGCTGTAGTTACAGCGGGCACGGCAGTAGCATTATATGTTTCGTAAGTATAACGTGCAACATAAAAAGGGATGGAAGAGAACGCAGTGCCATTACCATAATATCCCTTAGCGATAACGGGATTGTTGTAGCTGTCGTATTGCACTATATACTTGATGGGCGTTTGATTGACGACACTTCCCGTGTCAACGACACCATAGACAGAATCAACAAGCCCTGCAGCTGATACATGAAGCTGTAACGTATTCGCCTGGGGTACACCATTTTCAAAAGCGGTAGACTTTTCAAAAGTGTAAAAATTCACTCCGCCGCTATACCCGAAAGAATCTATGGACGCGGTTGACCATTGGTTATTACTAAAGTCCATGTCGTCTTCTTCAGAGGTCTTTAGTTGATCTGATGTGGTGTAGGTATTTATATACTTCCTGGAGGCTATGGTTGTAGAATTACTGTAGTCATATGCATTCACCTGGGTAAGGTTACTGGAGACATCGTAAGCATAGGTGTTTACAAATTGTACCGTAAGGGGGGAATTTGTGTATGTAGAATCAGCAAGAAGTTTGTTGTGGGCATACACAAATATGCGCTTCGTTGAGGTATCTGCAACCCCATTTAATACAGAAGATACTATCAGACTTAGTATGTTGTTTTGTCCATCATATGTGGCAGCTGTAGTAGTGGTATCGCTACCCGAAAAGCTTATGATCTTTGTGATGTTATTGTTGCTGTACGTAACATATTGATAGCCTGTTAAGGAAATACCACTTCCATCATTAGTATAGTTTCTTACGGTATCAGCAAATACATTGCATGGTTGTGGGGCATATGCACCATTTATATTTCCATAAGTGTCATACCCATACGGATCGTAGGAAATACCATTAAAATAACCAGTTGCATCATTAAATGATGATCCTTTAGTATTGGCGCTGTTATAGGAATAGGTGGTGATAGGGTTAAAGTTAAACGTGTTGGTCGTTACGTAAGTATCTGATTCCCCGGTTAATCTTTCCTTTAGTCCGGTAGTTTTTTGTACTGCAGTGTTTTGGGGATTGCGTGCCAGCATTGCCTGCACAAAACGTATATGCGCTGTATTTTTTTTGTTGTGCGCCGCAAAAAAAACAGGTTGTGCATTCATGGCATAAGCGCATGAAATGAGTAGAGATAGGATAAGTGTTCTTTTCATGTTGACCGATCTAGGTTTTTTTGTGCCTACCTGAATACAGAAGGAGTATACTACTATAATCTTGGGTAGAGATCTAAAAATATTTTCCAACCGGCCGTAAAAGCCAAAGGCCTTCCGGTTGTTAACGGAAGGCCTTTGGCTCTATCTTATAATTAGATCTATTATTTCTTACCCGGGCCTTTGATGGCAGGGTTTACTTTTCCCCGTTCAGCCTGTGCTTTTTGTATCTGCTCCATGCGTGCTGCCCATTTAGATGGCGTTACAGGTTTGTTCTTATTGGCCTGCAGCTCTGCATGTATAGCTTTCTCGTTGATGAAATATTTCTGTATCACGAATTGTTGTGTGATACTGACAATGTTAGAGAAGGTATAGTAAAAAGTAAGTGCCGAAGCTATGTTGTTGAACATAGGTAACAACACGATAGGGAAGATGAAAGGCAGGTACTTCATCATCGGGTTATTAGGATCTTGCACGGTCATGTTGCGGTTATACAGCGCCAGGAAAAGGCTCGTTGCCGTCATGGTCAGTGTGAACAAACTGATGTGGTCACCATAAAAAGGAATAGTGAATGGCAGCTTGTAGATGCTGTCGTACACAGAAAGGTCATGTGCCCACAGGAAAGGTTTTTGCCTGAACTCTATGAATGATGGGAACATGTAGTACATGGCAAACAATATAGGCATCTGCACCAGCGACGGCAGGCAACCACCCAATGGGCTCACCCCTACGGATTTGAACAATTTCATTTGCTCCACGCTGAATTTCTGCTGGTCATCACCACATTGTGCACGCAGTGCATCCAGTTCTGGCTTCATCACACGCATTTTTGCTGCAGACAGGTAGCTCTTGTAAGTAAAGAAAGACAGTACCAGGCGTATCATTACTATCATCACCATGATGATGATACCATAGTTGCTGATGAAACTGGCCAGGAAGTAGAACAGCGGTATGAGCGCCCACTTGTTGATGTATTTTACAAATGCCATTACACCATAGCCCAATGGCACCATTTCATCAAGGTCCATTTTGTAGGCGCGCAGTGTGTGGTAGTCGTTGGGGCCTATGTACCATTGCAGGGCCACGGTCTCTACGTTGCCGCCTTTCAGTGGCACGTCAAGTACTTCGTGGTTGGCCGCTACAACATTGGTATCAGTTGTGGGCACGTTGGCCATTATGCTTGCCTTTGTAAAACCATCTTTCGCTATCAGCGCAGAGCTGAAGTATTGTTTGCGGAAACCGGTCCATTGTATAGGGCTCTCATCAACCGTTTTCCTGAAATCTGGTTTTATGGTAAAGTAGTCGTTATTGCCATTGATGTTCCTGTAATAGAACTGGGTAGCCATACGCTCAGTAGCTACATTCTTCTCACTATGCAACCCCTCTATGTTCCAGTTCATTACCATGGTCGATGCCGGCATACCTGTCAGGGTAATGTTGCACGCCATCATGTAGTCGTCAGCAGGCAGGGTATACACTA
>Ga0116227_10012983_pt1 | contig 13314 bp, 12 predicted proteins | sample S1TSphgellanicum_FD_89693 | JGI IMG/M metagenome (GOLD analysis project Ga0116227, IMG submission 89693) | Host-associated microbial communities from peat moss isolated from Minnesota, USA - S1T2_Fb - Sphagnum magellanicum MG | ecosystem: Host-associated > Plants > Peat moss > Unclassified...
ATGTACATGTACTTGTGGGACACAAGAATTTGATGCCCTAGCAGCTTGTGGTGTAGTAGTCTCTTCTCCCCTCATTAATAAGGTGCGTTCTTCTTTCGTGTTGAAAGGACGAAAAGATTATGGCATGACTATTCCAACTCCTCTAGCCTTGGTAATAGGACTTGAACTAGATGCGAGTCCATCAGTTTGAATTACCTGCCTAGTGGTAAAAACTTTGGGTGCCACACTAGCCTTTTGTGCTGCAAAGTAGGAAGGGCAAAAAGAAGTGGCAAATTCTGGTGTGAGATTAGAATTGTGTGCACTGGAAAGAACATACTCCCTAACCATGGCATCATGTGAGAGGCCATAGAACGACCTAGGATCTCGTGATCTTGAACCTTATACAGGTTGCGCATGACTAGTTGGTTGGGAAGACTTGCCTTTTAGATGAGCAAGTTGGGCCTTCAATGATTCAAGTTCATTTTATAAAGTTTAAACTTGAGCAGCATGGGCTTGAAGCACCTCCCTCTTGTCAACATTGTGCTCCTTCTTCTTAGCATTCTTACTGGAATTACCCTTGTTGGGGAAAGCTTGAGTGGAAGGCTAAGGTGCCTTGGCTTTTGTTGAGGGGCAGTAGAAGATGTTAGTAGATTTTGTTGTGGTAATCGGAATTGTTTCCATTCCAAGAACTTGGCAAAACAAACAGCTTCCTGATGTCCCTCTTTCCCACAATAATCACAAAATAGATCTTCGAAAGGAATGTTGCATTCATTAGCTTTATGGGCAGGATTGCCACAATAATTGCAAGAAGGTAGGATGGGTGCAACTAAGTGCACCACTTTAGCCCTTGAAGAAGTATGTGATGATCTAGTTGGTGCAACTAGTGGAAGTTAAGGCCTTGAACGTGATGGAGGCCTCATAGTACTAACCTCATAGTGTGCATGAGTTAGTTCCAACTTTTCAGAAATGTTGTACACATCCAACAAAGTGTATGAGTCTCCAAATTCTGCAAAAACCCGTTGCAAAACCTACGCATGGAGTGTCAAATTATTTTCCAACGAACGAAGATACCGATGGGCAGTTTCTAGGTCTATGATGCTCCGATAATTCTAACTCGAAAACTCAAATAATTCCCCCACTGGATTAGCAAAAGTTGGTGCATCAATGGTGGGAGGAATATTTGCAGTAACAATAATGAATTGTTGAGGAATAAGGTTTATTAAAGTAGGTATCAGATCTGGATTATTGGGCATAGTCCCATGATGTGCAATGGCAGTTTGTAATGCACCTTTAGAGGCAGTGGTGATGGCTATGGCATAAGCTGGATTGGGGATTTGGGTGATGCCCAAAATCTTCGGAAAATGTTCTTCATAGACATCCAATGCCTCATAGTGCACATAACGGGCCAATTGTTTGAATGTGAATGCCTCGGTGTAATTAGCGCCATACTTCAGCTCTAATTCACAAACCATAGTTGAGAAAGTTGCCTTAAATTCCTTCAAAGAAATGGTACCTAGCCTTTTACTAAACTTCTCAATTCTCCCAAAAGAACTGTTGACCTCCATGGTGTATATGGGTGTAAAGGTCACGGCTTGCAACTAAATATACGATGATGGTGTGAAAGCTAATGTGGTAATAAGTGTACCCCATTGATTAACCCTTCTAAATGGACTATGATGTATCATTGATGTAGTTTAACCTAAACCTAAATTCCTGGTAGGAGTTGTATTGGATGATGGTGGCGTTGTAGACGCTTGATGGTACCATCGTGAATATCGTGAACTCAAAGAAATTGGCTCAAATGATTGTGTGTTACTTCATAGTTGATACCTTGGTTATGGCTAAGTGGTAGTGCTCTCATCATCCAAGGACATGGTGTTGTCCCATGCCCCAAAATTTTGTAGCAATACAGAGCATTAGCTACAAAGTTCTAACACAACATACGGTTTGAAGAATACAGTGCGTCAATGGGGATGAATGATGATGGATGGATGTTTATGGACGGACATTAAACAAAATTGCGACAGATGTTGGACGGAATTAGAACGGATGTCAAACAGAATGGGCGGATGGACGGCAACTACAACGATAACGAATGACAATTGCGCCGGCAACAGTGCTATAGAGCGATTTGCATCTGTGAGTTCTGCATCGATGGCATGCAGAAGAGAAGAATTTTTTTTTTCTTTTACTTCGTGTTTTTTTTATATTATTATTCTCTTCTTCTTCTTCTTCTATAATTACTACACGGGCTACTCACTACATGATTGCAAGCTCAAAAACACACAAGAATGCACAGCCCAGATGCTAACTTCAAAACCCATGTACAAGGAGAACAAGTGTATGTAGGGTTGCATCACCTGGTGCAGATCTTGTACTATAATCAAAGCTTGTGTGTGTGTTTGTGTGCGTGCTCCCAAGACCTAAAGCTGGCAGTAAAACAAGCTTTGGAGTTGCTTGTTCCTTTTTCCCTTTGAAGTTCCGGAACTCAAAACTAACTTGTTTCCGGTGTCTCTTTTCCCTCGCTTGTGCTGTTACTAGTTATGGTTGTTGTTGTTCCTGTTGTAGCTATAGTACAAGAGTAGAAAAAGAAAAAGAAGTAGTAGTAACTCAAGAACATAAAAAACCAGCAAACAAAAGAAACCCAAGAAATTCAAAGCCAAGAAAAATCTGCCGCTTTCAACATTAAGTGACAAAGAATAGTTTTTCTAAAATTAAGTTGAAAAGAAGGAAAAAAAACGTAGTGTATGTAAATGGTGGTTGTGCAATAGCTGCCATGAGCCTTTAGAAATCTAATTTGACTATGGAGGAAACTCTCCTTGACAAAGGAATTTAAAAAAAACTGACAAGAGAAAGGAAGAGCTTGGCTTTTTATACAATCGTCAACAAAGCTGAAACCTTAAACAAGCCATAACCTAATAACGTACATTAACCTTAAGAGCGTACATTAACCTTAAAGGCATGATTAGCATGCCCATAATCGGCCGTCATGTATGAGGCCATGCATACGGGCATGACAAGAGGTACAAAGATCAACAAGATTGATGGTGACCTAGGAGGGACATCTTTTAGGAAAACCCTAAACCCTAAGGTGGAGTAATCTAACATATCCAATTTGGATTTAGGAACCATGCAATGGTAATATGTGTGGGTCTTTGACATGCAATTTTAATTGTTAAATTCATAATTGGACAAATTTTAATTTTTAAACTCATAATTGGGCGAATTATGTAAAAATATTTTTTTTTCCAAGCTTATAGGTAGGAGTTCAAGTTTTAGGGTAGGGAATTGGCCTAGTAAAAGAAACACTACTAGGATGTTCAAAATAAATACAAAACCCAATGCAATGTATTTCAAGAATATGAAAGTTGACTAGTGGTAGTTCTTACATACTTTAAGATCCCTTTTCTTTATTTAATATGTTTTTTGCGATAGGAGGGGTTTGGGAACTTGATGTTCCCCTTGTGGTTCACCCTCTAAGTGGTTCTTTTGTCTTCTTGGACATGGGTCCTTTTATTTTTGTTCTTTGTATTATCTCTTTTTTGGGTGCTTTGGTTTATTTATGATTGGTAGGGTTTCATCATCATTTAGTATTGTTGTTGTGGGTTCAAATTTCAAGAATAGCTTGTAGAATTACATGGTTTAGAACATGAATCATGTAGGTCCCAAAACGATAAGCCTAAAAAATTTGATAGGGAGTAGGGTAAACTGGCTACTAATTGAACACTTAAGCACTCAGGGCAAGCTGGATCCAAGGGGAAGGTTCCATTGTTTTTGGTGTCCAAAAGTAACTTGAACCCCTCTTATTGGTGCATCTAGCATACTAAAATTGTCTAAAACAGAATAGAATTGAAAAAGTTACGGCCCCCCAAAGTAGAGGGGGTCAAGAACTCAAAAAAAACAAACCATCGAACGCTACAAAGGCTAGTTTTCAAATACCCAAAAATTTCCTTGTATGTTGCTATGTTGTTATTAAACTTCAAAGATGATTTGTAAAACTTTAGATGACACTCCTATAACACTTATAAATCATTTAAAATGAATAAGAAATCAGAAAGTTATGAGGCTTGAAAGTAGGAGTGGTCAAAATGAAGAAATTAAAAAAAAAAAAAACTTTTTGCAACTTGAAAAACCATATTCTTTTTACTGCGCTTTTTTGGCTGGTCCCTTGGCTTTGCATTTCCAAGATGATTTGTAGAGCGTGAGAAGGCGCTCTTATAGCATTTGAAATCACTCAAAATGGAGAAGAATTGAGAAAGATCTGCCAAAGTGTTTGGTCATAGGCAAGCGATCGATGATGGGCCGGTTTACACTATAACATTCTGCTGGGATCAGCCAGGAGTTTCACCGACCAAGATTGCTTTTTGGTGGGTAAGAGGCAGGTATGTGATTGATATTGAAACTGGCATAAAACTGGTACGAGATTCGTATTGCCTGAAATCGTACCAGCCTGGTGGTGTATAGGCTCCTTTGATATGGGTGCATAGATCAGACTAGATACAATGTGCAAGTCTGTATCGGGACTTAAACACATCTAGATACAAAGAAGACCTCCCAACTCCCCAAGACCCTTTCCACATGAGAAGTCAGTCATCAATGTCCGTTCCATGTTTTTTCCACATGCCTTGTCACAATGTGTTGCCCCAATTCCCCCGGACATTCTCAATAGCACCTCAATTTTGTCCCCTTTTATTTGGAGACAGTTCAACTTCATGTGTGTAAACTTGTAGAGCACACATTCTGCAAACATCACCAAACATTTTGCTGCTTCTCCAAAACAATTTAGTTGCTGTAGTTACATCCATTGAGATCAGGGTTGAGACCAGTTTCATGTGTGTGTGTGTGTGGGCAAATCAGACTGAAAGAGAATCACAAGCTGCAAACAATCTGGGTCACTAAAACTAGAGAAGAGGTGGTGCCAGGGGATCAGATCTGAAGTTACTATGGACGCTCCTGCAGAGCAAGACTACCATTGTCACTGGTTGTGCCAAAGGAATTGGGTAGTACGCTGTTGACATTAGTTCTCTCAATTGCTTTCATTCTGCAGATTTCCTCAAGAATTGTTATCCTTTGGTGCCACAGGAAGCTGGGAATTATATAGACATGCCCCTCGACATATATATATATATATATATATATATATATATATATATATATATATAAAGCCAGTCAGTTGAAGCTCAGTCTTACCCTCTACATATTGCACTCCCCAGGCTAGTAGAGTGGTTTAGACACCTTACTTTTTCCAAATTTTGTTTTGAAGGGTAAAGGACCCCCTGAGGTGCTTAACAAGTTCTCGCCCCAGTTTGCTTGGGCTCTGCCCTAGTTCACAGGGCCTCAAACCTGTGAAGCACAGCAGGGGGAACCCTTTACCCTACACAGACATTTCAAAGACAAGATTGTTCCACCGACTTTGAAGGAAGCTGGGTCATCTAAAACGCTCCTAGTAGCCATTTACAACACCAAATATGAGGAAAATCGCTTTGGTCAGTGGTGGCTCCAAAAACTCGATATTGCCATGGAGTTTCATCTGTCATTGAGGAGTGAGGTAATGTCATCTCACCAGAGGGTAGTGAGAGGTTTTGCAAGATTGATTGGCATTTTGCGATTTTTCACTTATGTGGGTTACACTACAGTGAATCCCACACTGGAAATCACAGCTGATGACTGTTGCTTCATGATTTCAAACCGATTTTTTGAGTACTTATTTCATTCATACCAGCTTTTGCTCACCCACTTTTGACAGCACGGGCAGATGGTTGCATTGTTTCTATCTCATCATCGGCCAGAGTGGTTGCAGTTTGGCCTGGAATTGTGTATTGCTGGAGCCAAAGGTATGTTGACATTTTGTGCTCATGATTCATCTGCTTCCACTTGTGATAGATATATCAGAGTCAACATTGTTTCATTCTACTCTTTTTATGATCAACCAAATTAGTGCAGCCAGTTACATGAACTAGAGCTAGATCAATCATCCATAAATTGCAACCAATTAGAAGCAGGTTATTAAAAAAATTATATACTTTCTAGGTGCGGTTTCAAAGTTTGGCGAATATTTCCAAAAAAATTACCAATTTTTTTCTAATTTACAATTTTTTTAAACAATTTTTTTGTTGCCACAGTGAGAAAATTTGCCCAAGAAAAAAACACTGACTAGAAGATGTGGATCATGATCCTACTTCCTTCAACCCTGAAGCCTGTGTTGTTATGTAATTGGATTAGTCCCTTTTGTTAAATGAAATAGTTATACTCCAAGTCTAAAACACTTGCTCTTGCTGACTTTACTTCACAGAAGTCATTAAGATGATCATTGTGAATGACTAAAGGACTTGCGAATGTCTTATGATGATTTGACATGCAGTAGATGTCATTAGATTCAGACCTCTATCTCAATATTAGTATAATGTCTGTCCATTTTAGCGGCAATGAACCAAATCAGAAAGAACTTTGCATGTGAGTGGGTGGGTGATGGTACCTGGGTCGATTGTGTTTGCCCTTTTGGTTCACTGAAACTCCTGTGATGGATTTGGGTGAGATGACTGTCCTTTCTCTAAACCTTCAATCGTCATGCTCAACTTGAATAAGCATTTTGGAAGAAGCTACTATTATCAATGTAGGTTTTGGTGCCAATTTCATTTGTAATGCATTAGTACTTTGCAATGATCCCACTTGTGTGTGGCATGGATGTTTGTTCAAGCAATTGTTTTTTTTGTTTGTTTCACCAAAGCTTAAGAGAAGATTGGTTAAGACCCATGCATGGTTTTAGTGGCATGGCCTTTCTTGTTGAGTAGATGGGTGCCCGGGCTCTTTTGCGTCCATGGAAAGATTTTGATTTTAGTGCAAATGCTTTACAAGCAAAAATTTTTGTCAAATAAAATGCATTGCAAGCTTGAACCTTGCAAACCCATCTATGTGCATTTTTCTTCCATGTCATGCCCTTCTTGACAACCCCATGTGACCCATTTGCCTCTGAAACAAGGAAAGGCAAGGAAACATATCAGGATGCTGAAATAAAATAAAAAAGATGAAAATATTGATAGTGAAAGTTATTACATATATAATGAAGGTATTGCCTGCAAACCAATGATTATTAATAAGTTTAGACTTTTGGCCATTGGGCTATTGTCAAAAAATAATTTGGCCAAAAAAAAACCCCACCCACTCTCAATGCAAGAGTGAGCGCGGAAAAAAATAAAAATAAATAAATAAATAAATAAGTAAAACAATTTATGATTAGGGGGAGGAATGAAAACTATAACCATTTGTTCAACACACACACATACACACACATGAAAGGACTGTCCATTGGGGTTAGGGGGCATAAGAAAAGAAAAAACCCAAACCCCAGTGGACAGGGTCTAGGGGGTTGGATTTCATCCCATCCAAAAGAATCCCACAACAAGATTTTTTGGATGATGCACTGGTGGATGCTGGGTTGCTCTGGCCAGTTAAAGTCGAAATAAGATTACATGGGATGATGACCTTGTGCATGCAATATGAAGAAGATAACATCTGCATGTGGGATGATAATCTTGTATTAAGAAGAATCGGCCAAGACCCAAGGATGGTTCCAACTTGTGTGATCTTAAAGGTTATGTGGAGAGCTTGTTGTGAATTTGTAGTGTTTTTACTCATTTCCATTCTCTCATTAATCCAATGTTAAAATTTCAACAAAATCAGGTTGTAAGTCATATTATGTAAGTTTTCTGCTCCATAAAAGTTCCCTAACTAACCATGGTGGTCAGATCGGTTGCTTTTTTTATTACCGATTTACTAACAACGCACTTGCGGGTTGTTAGTAGGTAGTGAAATCAACCCTTATTATCTATGTATAAATTATAAATCATCTACTTACCTTGTAGTCACCTATTTTCTTACCTTTGTACCTATATATAGGACCTACTTGTTACAGACCGGGTTACCAAGATGAAACCAGATAGTAACTCAGTTGAGACTCATGACAAAGAAAACATTAGCAAATAGATGATAACATGTGATGAAATATGCTTGAGGATTTCTTTGAAACATGGTGGCCAATGTTTAGGAGCTAAAAAATAGAGGAAAAATTATGGTTCTTCAATTTCCTCATTGCATGCAAATTATATGAGAGCATTTTTGCACTTGTAGTTTTAGTGATAATTAGGTTTCTTGCCAAATAGCCCCTAAAATTCGGGTTATTAAACCTTGAGACATTTGTTTAGTTATAGGAGAAGGTGTGGTAAGTTTCGGGGGAAGTTTGAGATAAGTCAGAGAAAGTCTAAACATGACAGATTCAACAAATATTGAAGATTTTATGAAATTGAAGATTTTATTATGTTCAAATTATAATATTCTCAAATGTCTCAAAAGATTCTCTAATTTTCCTTCACAATGTTTTTTTTTCTTAATTTCTTTTGATAATTTTCAAAAATTCTACGAATGATATAAATAATGTGAAAACTGGCAAGTTATTAAGAGGGTTTTTCTTTTCAAAGGTCAAGTAGGTCAAGTAAGAACCAAAGGTTTTTCACCATTTGATTATGTGGGAAAAATACTCCATAGACACGTAGTCACAAAGCCAATTATGTTCTCTTAGAAATTGGGTTCCAACTTATTTCTACCCACAAATATTGTAACTTATTGAGGGCAATTGTGTCCGAAGCATGGAAGGAGTACAAGTTTACTAGTTTTTGGCAATAAGAATGAAATTTTTTAAGGCATTTGAGGACCCCCATCACGAATTAAAAATATTAGAAGACCCCAAAAAAGGTGTGCCTACATTATAAGGAAAAAAGTCTTGGTCATAGTAGTAGCTCCACTATTTCTACTAGAGTTTAGAATTTTCGATACAAACATTGAATGATATTTTGAAATTTGAGGTGCCAAACTATCTAACATGGTTGAGAGAGAGAGATAAGTGTTTCTTAAATCAATTTGGGTATGCATGAAATTGCAATATGTGACGATTTGTGACATGTGAGGCTTGCATAATTAGAGTTGTGTCACACAAGAATGCCCATGTAAAGAAGACACCATGTCATAAGATTGTTCATTTTCTTTCTACAATAAGGTTTGGTCCATTTGTGGAGAAAGAAGGGGAGTCTCACACTATGGCCTTGCCAGTTATGTTAAATAGTATCTTACGTCAAAAGAAGAATTATGGAAACTCAAATACTATTTCACCATGCAAAAATATAATCTTCAAAAAAATCCTCAAAAAGAAACCAAAATCCTTCAAGATATTAGAACTCTATAATGAAACTCAAATTTCAACATAAGCCAAAATATCATCTTTCAAAAATCCTCATATGAAAATAGACAGGTCTATCACCTAGGGGCCAAAATCCCTTAAGCTAGTATACTCTATAATTAATCTAAACATGCTTTGGTAGGCAAGGCCAACAAAGGACTTATGTTTTAAAATGAGACTTAGGACACTTGCAATTTGCATTTAAAGGAATGTGATGTTAAAATAGGTTGGCATTTTTGTTAGGCTAACGCTAGGGTTGCTACCTTGACCATATAACATAGCTTTTGGATTTTTTTTTGCTATTGTTTGGAACTTTTTGAAATGTGCTCTTTGTGTGTGGAAATTCACATTGGATACAAGCAAGTATTTCAACATGCAAGCTTGGGAAGCAAACTTCTCTATAACTAAAGGGAGAAGAAGTTGGTGTTGGTGAGCTAGAGGCCATAAGTAACTAGAAGTCGAGGTTTGGTTGTAATCTTGAGCACAATGTAGTCATTTTAGTTTGTGGAAGAAAGTAGCAAGAACTTGGTGAAGGAGACTTGAATGTGGTGACTAAGGCATGTGTGGTAGGCAATTTGATTTTGATCACATGTATTTTTCCTTTTTGCACTTTGTAAAGGAGTCTAATGTTTTCTTGTTATGTTGTGGTGGCTTTGATGAATTCCTAAGCTCCAATTTAATTTCCTTTGCACTTATTGGAGCCTGGCATTCCTACTAGATGATTTATTGTTATCATCTATTTTTGGTTGCATACATGGGAGTGTGAGTGCTAAGGAGAGCTAAATAGGTTATCTCAAGCTATGGATCGAGGAACATGATTAACTCCTTTGTGAGATCTATGGAAGAAAAGGATGTTGTTGTTTATTCTAGTCAATGAATTTGGTCGCCTTCATCTCGAGATGGGCTGTTTTGCAAGAGAGGGTTCTTCTAGGCTTGGAGTTTTATGGGGTTTATCTCCCCTCTCTTTAGTTGATATGCTTCATATGATTGGTGGAGGGTTTGGTGCTCAGTAGTTCCCTTTCCTCCTTGTGGCCCGTCTCTTCTTTTGAGCTGTTTGCTTGCTTGGTCGTTAGTCCTTGCCCCTTGTTTCTTTTTCTCTCCCTTTCTTGGGTGCTTTATTTTAATAAAGTTTGGCAAGGTTGCACCATCATTTGGTGAAATGGGGTTTGTATGTGTTACAAGTTCCAAATACCATGTATTTGAGAGGGTGTTCCCAAATTTGATTTCCTCTTCCTTTTTTCGCCATAAGAAATCAAAATGGGCAAATTAGGGTCATGAAATTATCTCAATATCATTTGAGTTCAAACAGTTGATAGCTCTTTTTGTGTTACTAGGTAGAGCATTTAACCTGGGAATGTGATCGGTACTTGTCACAAATCATGGGGGGTGACTTACACCACGTTCAATTTTGTGAAACTTTAAAGATGGTTGAAATGTATATATGGTTATGATTGTTACAAAATTTTAGTATTTGGGACGAAATAATTTGTTAACAAATATTCATCAGGCAAATTCAAAGCAAAATTTTATGCAAGATTTATGCACCTCCTGCCCTATTTGACATGTGTCCTAACATATTTTGCAATCAGCCAATTGAATGGTGCTTCAAGATCTAAATGAGACAATAGAGTTATCTGTAAAGTCAGAAAAACACAGCACCAGACCTCTGAGTTTGGTCATACACAGCGTGAGATTTAAAAAAAACCTGCAAAAAACTACATTAGCATTCAACTGGGGATGAAACTCAGAAAAACATCAATTTTGGTGATGAATTGAGTTTCATCCTGCCTGTCCTTTTTCATGAGTGCCTCCACTGCTGCTGCTTATATTTTCACTGCTCCTAACTGTACAACTGCTACAATTAGTCTCAAACCTCATGCATTAAATGCTGAGTTTCAACATTTCATACTGAGATTTAATAAAATGTCTTCACTTTGCGGATAACTCTAATTAGATCATCAAATCACAAGCTCAGTGCCTAGTGGAAAATCCACAACCTTCTTACTTTCATATGGTGGACATCTCCAGCAAACTGCATATATATATATATATATATACACACTGCACAATAGACCTTCAAAATTCACTGTTCAAGAGTACCATATGCTTTTGTTAACTATATACCACTTCCATCTCTTGGAAAATTTCCAAGCTTCCCAAACTGTCCCTGAACTCATCATCCAAAACAATTGCAACAAACCATGTGAAGCATACTCCCTTGTCCATTTTCAGGCCTTCATTGCTGTGTCATAGATTGCAGCAACATCCATAACAAAGTTTACTGAGAATTGTTTTTTTTTGTGTCTTGGGTGAGAGCTGAATTTACAATTCTTCATGCTCGCCTTCAAGGTTTTTCAACTTCTCACCAGTCTCAGCTGCCATCTTTGATGCTGCACCTTTAGCTTCAGCATATTTTGCCTTGGCTTGCTCAATGCGGGCCTCATCAGAAGTTCTGTAAACCTTGCCTGTGGTAGCATCATCATATGTCTGTTCCAGTAGTGTTCCAGATGCAGCTTCAGCAGCTTCCCGAGTTTTTTCAACAGCTAGTTCATAAGCTTTCTTAGCCTGCTCAGCTGCAGCTTCTGCTTCATTTTTGGTTTGTTTGGTTGCTGCATCAGACGAAGTTTCTTCAACTTTGTGTTTCATCATCTTCTTCCCCAGCTCAGCTGCAGCTCTGATAGTTGTCAAAGCTTGTTCAAGGACCAACTCAGTTTCTGTGGCTGTTTCCATTATTACATCTAATGCAGCTTTGCTGTTCTGTGCAGCTGCCTTGTATGCTTTCTTACCTGTCTCAGCAGCAGCATTCACAGTTTCTTTTGCCTTCTGAGAAGCTGTAGCTCCAAGCTCCTGCACTTTGGCAGTTGTTGCATCATAGGTGACCTTCTTGGCTGTCCCTGATGTTCCTCTTGCCACATCAGCTACTTTCTCTGTAGTGTATTTTGCCCTTTCTCCAGTCTTAGCAGATGTTGCTGCCATAGCATCTTTCGCTGCATCATAGCTGCCCTTAGCAAGGGCTTTCCCTGTCTTGCCAATAACTCCCAATGTAGCAGTGTTCCTCAGTGTCTCATAAATTTTCTTTGCTATCTCCAATGCTTTCCCAGCTATGCCTACAAGCAGAAACAACACAGAAAAAGATGGATGGATGGGTGGTCATCAGGACCTGCGTTTCAAACCTGCAATTTCCACGAGCAGAAAGACCTTGGAAACAGCAAGTTATCGAGCACCACTACTCTGCATCATGGACAGAGCATGCATGAGAAAGGGAAACAGAGTCAATGGCGGCACATGAATTACAGTAACTAATTTCTTGAAGAATCAAGCAAGGATGGTTTGGGGTTTGCAACGCTTTTACATTCCCAAGTTTCTTGAATGAAGTTCATACCTGACACTGTGTCCTTGCAAGCTTCATACTGCTCATACGCAAGTTTCGTCACATCTTTTGCACTTGGGTCCTTCTCATCTCTCGTCTCCAATGCTGTTTCCTTGACATTCCGATGCCCATCATCTTCAGACGACCTGCAAGTTCCCAAAGGCTGCTAGGAACTCATCTTCTTGCCTGCCTCTCATCAAAAGCCAGGGCTCCCTCGTTTCCAAGGAAAGGATATAGATATATATGCCTGGCACTTACATCAGTGAGAGAAGACAGTTTCTCCACCATCTTCTCTTTGGCCCACGATCTTGGCCAAGTACTAGCATGCGAGTCTCCTTCGCCCGCATCCGCATTCCCTGCAGCAGCAGCAGGAGCAGAAGATACGTGTAGTACAGCGCAGGCCAGGAAGCAGACTAGTGCAAGCCATAGCAGCACTACTTGCCTCCGTCCCTCCATAACTGCCACCAGCACCACCACAATCAGAGGAGCTCCAGAGACAAGTCACTTCTCTCGCAACCTAAAATAAAAAGACCTCAAGTCTCCTTATGCAAATGGCTATCTTGCCGTTCTCGCACTTCTCTCATAACCAAACCAAACTAAATCAACAAAAAAAAAAAAAAAAAAAAAAAACCACAAATTTTTTTTATCCTTTTCCCTTTCTTCCTCTACTCCCACTTTTCCCCCAACCAAACCAAAAAAAAAAAAACCCAAATCTCCTTTTCCAAATAACAACTCC
>Ga0116227_10012984_pt1 | contig 13313 bp, 9 predicted proteins | sample S1TSphgellanicum_FD_89693 | JGI IMG/M metagenome (GOLD analysis project Ga0116227, IMG submission 89693) | Host-associated microbial communities from peat moss isolated from Minnesota, USA - S1T2_Fb - Sphagnum magellanicum MG | ecosystem: Host-associated > Plants > Peat moss > Unclassified...
ACGATGACCTTTTCGATCGGCGACTCGCGCAGAACGCGCACGGCGTCGCCCGCGAAGATGCCGTGCGTCGCGCACGTATAGACCTGCGTCGCCCCGCGTTTGATCAGCGCTTCGGCCGCCTTCGCAAGCGTGCCGCCGGTCGAGATCATGTCGTCGACCACGACGGCGATCTTGCCGTTCACGTTACCGACGATCTCCGTTACTTCGGAGACGTCCGGTTCCGGGCGGCGCTTGAAGACGATCGCGATATCGGCGCGCAGGCGTTTGGCGAAATTCTCCGCGCGCGGCACGCCGCCGGCATCGGGCGAGACGACGACGATCTTGTCGCCTTCGAGGCCCTGCGTTTTCAAGTACGAGCAGAGCGTCGGCGCGGCCACGAGATTGTCGACCGGGATGTCGAAGAAGCCCTGAATCTGCGCCGCGTGTAAGTCGAGCGTGACGAGGCGCTTCGCACCCGCCTTCTCGATCAGGTTCGCGACGAGCTTTGCGGAGATCGGCTCGCGACCTTTGGTCTTCTTATCTTGCTTCGCGTAGCCGAAGTACGGCACGACCGCCGTGATGCGATATGCCGACGCACGACTGAGCGCGTCGATCATCAGCAACAACTCCATCAACGAGTCGTTGACCGAGTTTCCGCTCGGCGACCGGCAGATCGATTGCAACACGAAAACTTCCGCGCCGCGCACGTTCTCTTTGATCTCGATCCGGCACTCTTCGTTCTTAAATTTGTCGACGAGCGCGCTGCCGAGGCGGGTATCCATCTTCGCGGCGATCTCGCGCGCTAAATCGACGTTCGAGTTTCCGCTGAAGAGGAGGGGCTTCTGGATGACGGACACAGTCCTACCTCCGGGGAGACCGAAGTCTCGCGACGACTGGTGGATTCTGCGTTGTTTAACAACGGGGCGAGAAGGGCCTCGGTTTAAGCGGCTTTAGCTCAGCGAGGGGGCTGGTGTTCTTGCCGCTTCGCGCGTCGTGGGCTTGGGGCGTTCGTTTTCCGGTGGCGCGGGGGCGTGTTTGCGGAACGACTCGTCGCCGGGGGCCAACCACGCGTACACGTTGGGCACCAGGAGCAGCGTGAGCACGAGGGAGCTGAAGACGCCGCCGATGATCACGATGCCGAGGCTCGCGCGGGCGCCGGAACCGGGCTCCAGGGCGAGAGCGAGCGGGAGGTTCCCGATCATGACCGAGACGCTCGTCATCACGATCGGGCGGAAGCGGGTAAAACAGCTCTCCCGGATCGCGTCGAATTTGTCCATGCCGCGCGTGCGCAGCGTGTTCGCGTAGTCGACGATCAGGATGCCGTTCTTCGTCGCGATGCCCACGAGCAAGATCGTGCCGATCAGCGAGAAGAGGTTGAGCGTTTTGTGCGTGAGGGCGAGCGCGCCGAGCGCCCCGACCGCCGCGACCGGGACCGAGAACAGGATGATGAACGGGTCGCGGTAGCTGTTGTAGAGCGCGACCATCAGCAAAAACACGAGGACGACCGAGAGGATCAGGCCTTGGCCGAGCCCCTGCAGCGTCTGATTCATGAAGTCTTGCTGACCGAGTGGCGCCGGACGGATCGTGACGGTCGCGGGTAGATGCAGCGAGGGCAGCTCTTTGAGAAATGCCGACTGGACGTTCGAGAGCGACGAACCCGGTAGGAAGTTTGCGTCGAGATGAATCACCGTCGCGCGATCCGTGCGCGTGACGAGCGGCGACGTCGGCGTGCTCGTGAACGTCGCGAAGTCGCCGAGATGCACGATGTTTCCGTCGGTCGTGCGGACCGGGATCGCCTTGATGCTATCCAGCTCGTGCTGATCGTCGAGCGGATAGATGACTTGGACCTGTTCGAGGCCTTGCGGCGTTTCGAATTGCGTCGCCACGTCGCCGCCGAACGCCGCGCCCGCGACTTCGGCCGCGGTTGCGAGCGACACGTTGAGCGCCTGCATCTTCGTGCGATCGAACTCGACCGATACCTCGGGCGCGAGCGACGTGCCCGTGCTGTTGACGCTGGTCGCGCCCGGCGTTTTTTGCAAGAGCGCGAGCGCTTTCTGCGCGTACGGCGTGGGATCGCCGCCGGATAGATCCGAGATGAGAAAGTCGATCGGCTGCTTGTTGCCGCCGGTCGTGCCGGTCGACGGCACGACGACGTTCGTCGCCTCCGGCGTGACGCGATTCGCGAGCTCGCGGAATTTCGTCACCCACTCGTCGGTGGAATACTTGCGACCGTCCTTGAGGAAGATCGTGATCTGTCCGACGTTGCCTTGGATCACGTAGCCGCCGAACGACGCGGAATAGCCACCCGCGGTCGTCGCCTCGGCGGAGAGATCGGCGGTCTTCAATACTTCCGCTTCGAGTTTGTAGATGCCGTCACGAACTTGGGTAACGGGCGTCCCGATCGGATACGTCGATTGGATGTAGATCTGGCCGCGGTCCGTCGTCGGCACGAACTCTTCGCCGACGACGCCGAGCGGAACGAGCAGCATCGCGCCGACGAACGAAAGCAGGCAGAACGCGGCGACGACCCAGCCGAATTTTAAGCCCCACTCGAGCGCCTTAAAGCGATACCAATCGCGAAGCCCGTCGAAGCCTTTCGTAAACCAGTCGATGAAAAACGGCGGTTTCCAATGGGATTTGAGCGCCCAGAGGCCCGCGAGCGTTGGCGTGACGGTGAACGAAACGAAGAGCGACGTGAGCGTCGACATCACGACGACGAGCGCGAACTCGACGAGATTGCGACCGACCTGACCCTGAATGAACGCGATCGGGAGAAAGACCACGACGTCGACGAGCGTGATCACGACCGCGGCGGCGCCGATCTCTTCGCGGCCCTCGATTGCGGCCTGCTCGGGCGTCGCGTGCAATTCGGTGAAGTGACGCTCGATGTTTTCGAGGACGACGGTCGAGTCGTCGACGAGGATGCCGATCACGAGCGACATGCCGAGCAGCGAGATCGTATCCAGCGTGAAGTTGAAGAGCTTCATCATCGAGATCGCGATGGCGAGCGACGTCGGGATCGAGACGCAGACGACGATCGCGTTGCGCCACGAGCGCAAGAAGAAGACCATCGCGATGCCGGTCAAGAGGATCGCTTCGATCAGAGTGCGCGTCACGAGTTCGATCTGCTGCTCGGTGAACACCGACTGCACGTTGATCACGGAGAACTCGACGTCGGGGAATTGCTTGCGCAGGACCGGCAGCGCCTTGAGCACGTTGTTCGACGCGTCGACTTCACTCGCCGACGACGCCTTCTGAACCTGGATGAACAGGCCCGGTTGACCGTTGATCTGTGCGTACTGGCGCCGCGGTTCGTAACCTGCGACCGTCTTTGCGACGTCGGCGATCCGGCGAACGGAGTTGCTGGCCGTCCAGGGGTCGACCGTACCGGGAAGGCCGCTGACGCCGCTGCCGCTGTCGACGCCGTTCGCGATGGAACCCGCGGCGCCGGTCGAGGCGGTCGCTGTGGTGCCGCTCACGGTGATCGGCAACTTCGCGAGCGTCGACGTATCGGTGATGTCTCCGCGTACGTCGATCGACGTCTCGCGATTCGGCTCGTATGCGATGCCGCCCGGAACGCGCTGGTTGTCGTTCGTGACGGTTCCGATCACGTCGTCGAGCGTCAGGCCCGCGGAGCTGAGCTTGTTCGGATCGACTTCGACTTCGTAGGCCGGCGTCACGTCGCCGCCGACGCTCGCGTACGAGACGCCGTCGACTTGTTCGATGCGCGGGACGATCACGTTGTCGGCATAGAGCGAGAGTTCGCCGGCCGAGAGTTTCTTCGAGAAGAGCCCGAGCGTGACGATCGTCGATTCCGACGGGTCGCGAATACCGATCGTCGGCGCCGTGAGATTGGTCGGCAGGTCGCGTTCGGCGGCTTGCAACGCCTTCTGCGTCAACGCGAGGTCCGTCGCTTGATCCGACGTCAGCGAGAACGTTGCGGCGATCGTCGCTTGGCCCTGTTGGATCGTCGAGCTGAACGTCTGCAGGTCTTGCGTGCCGGCGAGATTCTGCTCGATCGGCGCGACGATGTTGTCGCGCATTTCGGTAACCGATGCGCCGTTATACGTAACCGAAATGCTGACCGTCGGCTGGTCGACGTTCGGAAAGAGTTGCTTGACGATCGTGAACGTCGAGAGGACGCCCGCGAAGAGCATCAACGCGACGAGCACGAAAACGAGGGTGGGGCGATGGACGAAGAGGCGGGTCAGGCTCAACGTACGGCAACTTTTTGGCCGTCGCCGACGCTCGTCTGACCGTCGGATACCACGCGCGTGCCGCTCGCGATGCCTTGGACGATCGCGTTCTTCCCATCGTCGATCGTCTCGACGACGTGCTGCGTCGCGATCGTGTCGTCCTTACCGACGACGAGGATCGAATCGTGATTGTCGTCGATGAAGGCGGTGACGGGAATCGTAATCCCGCGCGCGGGCGGCAGATCGACTTTGCCGAGGACGGCCATGCCGGCGCGCAGCCGGCCGCTCGGATTCGGAAGGACGATCTTCACTTGGAAATCCGTCGAACCCGGATTGATCTGGTTGAGAACGCCCGCAACGTGCCCTTGCAACGGCGTGCGCGAGACGTCGCTCGCGACGACCGTTGCCGCCGCGCCGTTCGCGATGTCGGCAACTTGCGCGCCGGAGCCGCGAACGATCGCGTACGTCGGATCCGTTTGCTGTAACGTGAAGATCTGTCGCGTGCCGGGATATTCGCCGACGTTGAGGTTGCGGTTGACCACGACGCCGTCGATCGGCGAGACGATCGTCGCTTTCGCGATTTGCGTGCGCACCTGTTGCGCGGTCGCGAGCGCGACCTGTTCCGTCGCACGCGACTGCTGCACCGACGACGATTGCAAGCCGTTCGAGTCGAGCGTTCCGTTCGCCGATACTTGCTCCTGATCGCTCGCGAGCGTCGACTGCGCGCTACGGACCGCTTGGCGATCGTTCGCGACGAGCGCGATCTGCGTGGCGAGCTGTTGCTGCGAGATGAAGCCGCTTCCGAACAGCTGTTGGTAACGCGTGAGATCGAGTTGATCTTTCTGTAGCGTCTCTTGCGCTTGGCGTAGCGCCGCTTGCGCGCCGCTCACGCTCTGCTGGCTCTGCGCGATCGTCAGACCGCCCTGATACACCGTATGCGTCGTCGTCGCGGCGTCGCTCTGCGCCGTCGCGAGGTCGGCCGCGAGGTTCGCTTCGAGGTCGGCCGTGTCGAGTCGCGCGAGCACCTCACCTTTCGTGACCCGATCGCCCTCTTGCACGTTCACTTCGTCCGCCGGCTCCGTGAGATCGGACTGAATCGCGAAGCTTTGATAGGGCGCGATCAGGCCCGGCAGCGTTTGCGCCGGATCTAGGGACGCTTCGCGGGCCACCGTCACGGCGACGCTCGGTGGCGGGGGCGGTTTGGGCGCTTCCGGATGGGAGCATCCCGCAAACGCGGCGAGGCCGAGAACGATCGGGGCGAACGGGGGGCGCACTCGCGCCAATGGTAATCGGGATATCACGCGGTCCATCGTATTCCCCAAGCGAGCATGCGTCCTTGATCGTCGCTGTGAAAGAGGCCGTACCGTTCACAGAATCCGCGTATAGGCTACTGAGTATGGATACCGTTGGAGCGCGCGTCCTCGTCGTTGATGACGAGGCCGGCATACGCGATCTTCTCGAATACGGCTTGGGTCAGGCCGGCTTTAACGTTCGCAGCGTCATCGATGGGCGTGCGGCACTGAGCACGGTGAAGACGTGGTCGCCCGAGGTGATCGTCCTCGACGTGATGCTACCCGAAATAGACGGATTCACGCTGCTCCCGGCACTACGGCGTTTGACCGACGTCCCGATCGTGATGTTGAGCGCGAAGACCGAGACGGCCGAGAAGGTCGCCGGCCTCTCGCGTGGTGCGGACGACTACGTCGGAAAACCGTTCGAACTCGAAGAGCTGATCGCACGGCTGCATTCGGCGCTCCGTCGGCCGCGGATGGAACTCCGGCAGACGTTCTCGTACGCCGATCTCACGGTCGACGTTTCGCGGCGGACCGTTTTTCGCGGCACGCGCCGTATCGATCTCTCCACGCGCGAGTTCGAATTGCTGCTGACGTTCGTGCGGCATCCCGAGCAAGTGTTCTCGCGCTCGCAACTGCTCGATCTCGTGTGGGGAGTCGATCGCGACGTCGTGCCGAATACGGTCGAGACGTATGTGTCGTATCTGCGTGCCAAGCTGGATAGTGTCGAGAGCGTGAAGCTGATCCATACGCTTCGCGGGGTCGGGTACGTCCTGCGCGTGGACTCCGTGTGAAATCGTCGTTCGGGCGTCGCCTCTTTCTCGTCACGGCGCTCGAGATTTCCGTCGTGCTCGGCATCCTCGTGGTCGCCGGCATGCTGTTCGCGTTCAACGCGTATATCGGTACGATTCGCGCGGAGCAGTCGGCGACGCTCGAGCGCGTAACCGCGGGGCTCGTGACGCCTGCGACGATGCACGATGCGCGGGCGGCCGGATCGTTCGCGGCCTCGCGCTATCCACGGAGTTCCGTCTCCGTGCTTCTCATCGACGCCGAGCGTCGCGTGATCGTCTTCACGCCATTGAACGCCGTCGCTCCGACGATCAAGGTGAGCAGGCGCGGAGACGTGAGCGGCGAGCCGACCGCGCAAGGGACGTTCGCGCAACTCGTCCGAGGCCTCTCGACGGTCTTCGGGCTCTCTTTAGAGCGCGCGCACGTCGGGAGCATCGATATCTACGTCCGCGCGAACGAGGTGGTGCTCGTGAAGACGGTGCGCGACGGCGTGCCGGCGTTTTTGGTCGCGCTGCTTGTGGCGCTCGCGATCGCCTTCGCTCTCGCCCGCGTCCTCACGCGCCAGGTTCTGCGCCCGCTCGTCGACGTGACGGACGCGCTCGAACGTTTCGCAGCGGGCGACCTGACGCCGCAACCGATCGTCGCCAACGCTCGCGAGTCGCTCGGCTCGCTCGCCGTCGCCTACAACGGCGCGATCGCGCAGATGGAACGCGCCTTCGGCGAACGCGATCGCGCGAACGCGCGCATACGGCAGTTCGTCGCCGATGCGGGGCACCAGCTGCGTACGCCGCTCACCGTGATGCGCGGCTTCATCGCGATTCTGCGCAAGGGCGAATTGCGGACGCCGGCCGATCGCGACCGCATTCTCGAGACGATGTATCGCCAGAGTCAGATCATGGCGTCGTTAATCGAGAAGTTGATGTTGCTCGACCGTTGGGATGCCGCGCCGGAGAATACGTCGCCACCGGAAGCGATCGACATCGGGCGCCTCGTCGGCGACGTCGTCACCCCGATCGCCGACACGCAGCCGACGCGAACGGTTCGCATCGACGCGCCGGCCGGCCCGCTCGCAGCGATCGATCCGAGCGATCTCACGCACGCGCTCACCAACATCGTCGACAACGCGCTGAAATATACGACGGGCGCGATCGACGTCTCGGTGCGGCGCGCCGGATCGTCGGTCGTCATCGAGGTTGCGGACGAAGGCCCGGGCATGTCGCCCGATGAGGTGCGTCAAGCGTTCGAACGCTTCTACCGCGGGCCGCGGCGCGACATCGACGGTTCCGGGCTCGGCCTCTCGATCGCGCGGCGCGCGCTCGAGCGCGCGGGCGGCAAGCTCGAACTCGTGAGCGATCCGGAGCGCGGTTCGCGCTTTACGCTCACGCTGCCGAGAGCGGCTCCGAAGCGGGAGAAGATCGCGGTCTAAGCAATCGATATCCATGCGTTTTCGGGATAAGGCTCTTGCGGTCGCCGTCCCGTTTGCGGTGGCCGTGGTTCTATCGCATGCGTGCGGCGCGCGCGCTGACCAAAGCGCGGCGGGCGTTGCCGTGGGCGCCCAATACGATACGTCGCACGTCTACGTCGCCCCCGATGATGTCGATCGTTTCGCGAAGAGTTTTCTTGCAACGTTCGGTGGCAAGATCGGGAAGCGATCGACCGCGACCGTAACCCCAACGCCGAGCAGTACGATATCGCAAGTGATCCAGACGCCCGTTGGAACGATATCGCTTTTCGGCTATACCACGCCGATCCCGTATCCGTTCGGCGCGGAGCGAACGGGCTATCTCGTGACGGACATGGATGCCGCGGTCGCTTCGGCGCGCGCGTCCGGCGCGCAGATCCTGGTATCGCCCTTCGCTGATCCCATCGGCCGCGATGCGATCCTCGCGTGGCCGGGCGGTATCGATATGCAGATCTATTGGCACACGACGGCGCCGCACTACCCGCCGTTCGAAACGATTCCGGAGAATCGCGTTTACGTTCCGGCGGAGGCGGCCGATGCTTTCGTCCGCGATTTCGTTCGCTTCTCACATGGAACCGTCGAATCGGACGATGCCCGCGCGCCAGGGATCGAGATCGGGCGACCGGACGAGACGTATCGGAGAATTCGCATTATGTCGACGTTCGGGCGAATGACGGTGCTCGTGACGGACGGACAGCTTCCGTATCCCTATGGACGCGAAACAACCGGGTACGAGGTCGACGACCTTTCGCAAACGCTCGCCAAAGCGATTGCCTCGGGCTCGAGCGTCCTCGTGTCGCCATACGTGTCGGACGGCCGGCGTTCGGCATTCGTCGAATTTCCCGGAGGATACGTCGCCGAGATTCACGCGCTCGAAGCGCGCTGAGCGCCGTTAGTTCGCGAACGCGGGCCTGCGGCGTTCGATGAACGCGCGGATGCCTTCGCGTGCGTCCGCGGTCGACGCGTTCTGTACCATGAACTCGCGTTCGCGCGCGAGGATCTGTTCGTGGGTTGAGGTGAGCGACTCGTTGACGAGCGCCTTCACCGCGGCGAGCGCGCCGGGCGGCATCGCCGCGATCTTGTGCGCGAGTTCGTCCGTCTCGCGTGCGAGGTCGGCGTCCGGCACGACCTTCGAAACGAGTCCGAGCGCGAGCGCCTCGGGCGCGTCGAGAAAACGGTTCGTGAACAAGAACTCTTTGGCGCGCTGCGGGCCGATCAGGCGCGTGAGGTGGTATGACGTTCCCGCGTCGGGCGAAAGGCCGATCGCCGCGTAGCCCGCGCGGAAGCGCATCGATTCCGCGCCGATCGTCACGTCGGCCGTGAGCGCGAGCCCGATGCCGCCGCCGGCGACCGGTCCGTTGATCGCCGCGATCACGGGAAACGGCAGCGTCGCCATCTTGAGGAGCGTTTGGTTGAGGTACACGAGCTCGTCGGCGATCAATTCCCCGAGCGTGTCGAGCGTCGAGACGAACTCGCGGATGTCGCCGCCCGCCGAGAACATCTTGCCGTTGCCCGTGAGCACGAGGACGCGCACGCTCGGGTCGGCTGCGATCCGGTCGACGGCCTCGCCAATTTTCTTCGAGGCCGCGTTCGTGAGCGCGTTGCCGATGTCGGGGCGATCGAGCGTGATCCGTGCGATTCCGGAATCGATCGTGAGGACCAGCGGTGCTTCGGACATACGTCATGTTACCGAGAGGAAGAACGTGCTGTCAATCGGTAGAGAATGCCATGAATGCTGCGCGGCGTTGGGAAGGCTCCGACCTCGGGCGCGAAGAGCAGCGGAAGCTCAAGCGCCTCGCAATCTTGCACGCGGCCGCGAAGATGTTCGTCGAGCGGGGCTATTACGAGACGTCGCTTGCGGATATCGCCGCGAGCCTGAACGTCACGAAGCCCACCCTCTACTACTACGTTTCGAGTAAGGAAGAGATGCTCGCGCAAATCGCGAGCGCGGCCATCGTCGAAACGGAGCAGCTCTTCCACGAGGCATGCGCCGACGGGCGCGACGCGCTCGACGCGCTGCGGTTGTTCGTGCGCGCCTACGTTCGCTGCATGGATAGCGATTTCGGGCGCTGCTTGCTCGCGGCGCGCCACATGCGCCTCGCGCCGGAAACGCAGCGTCGGCTCAAAGCCGGATTCCGCCGCATCGATACGCACGCGCGCGAGTTGCTCGAACGCGGCGTGCGCGAGGGTTCGATGCGCCCGACCGACGTTCGCATGGCCACGTTCGTGATCTACGGCGCGCTCAATTGGGTGCCGCACTGGTATCGCGACGGTGGCGGGCTCGATGCGGAAGCGGCCGGCGAAGCGATGTTCGACGTTCTCGCGGGCGGACTCGGCGCACGATGAGCGCGGTTCTTTACGAAACGCGCGAGAGCGCGGCGTGGGTGACGATCGATCGGCCCGAGCGGCGCAATGCGATCGACATGCAGGCGGTCGCGGAGTTACGCGCGGCGTTCGCGCGCGCGTCGGCGGACGCAAACGTGCGCGCGATCGTTCTCACCGGCGCGGGCGACCGTGCGTTCTGCGCCGGCGCCGATCTCAGCCTCGGTAGCGGATCGTTCGAGCCGGATTTCTCGCAGGTAACGAACGATTTCGCGCAACTGTTGCGCGAGGGCATGGCGTGTACGCTGCCCGTCGTGGCGCGCGTGAACGGGCACTGTCTCGCGGGCGGCATGGGTTTGCTCGCGATGTGCGATCTCGCGGTCGCAGCCGAATCCGCGACGTTCGGGCTGCCGGAAGTCAAGGTCGGGTTGTTCCCGATGCAAGTGCTCGCGCTCGTGCGCCGACTCGTGCCCGAACGCACGCTCGATGAAATGTGCTTGACGGGCGAGCCGCTCTCCGCGCACGACGCGTTGCATGCGGGCCTGCTCAACTACGTCGTTCCCGCGGACGCGCTCGACGAGAAAGTCGCGTGGCTCGTGGCGCGGCTCGTCGATAAGTCGCCGACGGCGCAGCGTCGCGGAAAATACGCGATGCGCGCGAGTGCCGGCATGGATGCGGCCGAAGCGCTCGCGTTTCTCGAGGGACAGATCGCGACGCTCGCACTCACGCAGGACGCACGCGAAGGTCGCCTTGCGTTTACCGAACGGCGCGCCCCGCAATGGACCGGCAAATGAAAGCGGTCCGTATCGGCGGTGCGTCCGCGTTCTGGGGCGATAGCGCCGTGAGCGTCCCGCAACTCGTGCGCGGCGGCGAACTCGATTATCTCTCGTTCGACTATCTCGCCGAACTCACGATGTCGCTGCTCTCTCGCGCGCGTGCGAAGGATCCCGCGGCGGGCTGGGCCACGGATTTCGTGGATGCGGCGCTCGCCGACACGCTTGGCGAGATCGCGTCGCGCCGCGTTCGCATCGTCAGCAATGCGGGCGGTATGAATCCGCGTGCGTGCGCCGCCGCACTCGAACGTCACGCGGCCGAGGCGGGCGTGCGCTTGCGGATCGCGATCGTCGAAGGCGACGACGTTCTCGCACGCGTCGATGCGCTGCGTGCGAGCGGCGTGCGCGACATGTTTTCCGGCGCGCCGCTTCCCGCGAAGCTGATGAGTGCGAACGCCTATCTCGGAGCGTTTCCGATCGCGCGAGCGCTCGAGCGTGGCGCGGATGTCGTGATCACGGGGCGCTGCGTCGATAGCGCGCTCCCGCTCGGCGCGCTGATCGCGGAATTCGGCTGGAAGCCGGGCGACTGGGATCTGCTCGCGGCCGGCAGCCTCGTCGGGCATATTTTAGAATGCGGCGCGCAAGGCTCGGGCGGGCTGCATACGGATTGGGAACGCGTCGAGCGGTGGGACGAGATCGGCTATCCGATCGCGGAGTGTTCGGCCGACGGAAGCTTCGTCGTGACGAAGGTTCCGGGCACGGGTGGGCTCGTCGAACGCGCGGTCGTCGCCGAGCAGATGCTGTACGAGATCGGCGATCCCGCCGCGTACGTCTTGCCCGACGTCGTCTGCGATTTCACGGGCGTCACGATGACGGACGACGGGACGGATCGCGTTCGCGTTCGTGGCGCCGCGGGGCGGCCGTGTACGCCGACCTACAAGGTCTCCGCGACGTTCGTCGACGGCATGCGTGCGACGGGGATGCTGACGATCATCGGCATCGACGCGGCGGCGAAAGCACGACGCACCGCCGCAGCCGTTCTCGCGCGCACGCGACGGCTCTTCGGCGAGCGCGGCCTGGCCGATTATCGCGACGCGCTCGTCGAGATTCTCGGCGCCGAGAGCGTGTACGGTCCGCACGCGCGCGTCTCGCACGCACGCGAGGTCGTGATGCGTCTCTCAGTCGAGCACGACGATCGGCGCGCGCTCGAAATCTTCGCGCGCGAGATCGCGCCCGCGGGAACGTCGTGGTCGCCCGGTACGACGGGCGCGGGTGGCCGGCCGAAGCCGGCGCCGATCGTGCGGCTGACGTCCTTTCTCTTACCGAAAAACGACGTCGAAGCCGCGCTCGAATTCGAAGGCGTGCGCGAAACGATCAAGCCGCTCGTCCCCGAGCATCCGTGGACGCCGGCGCCCGTGCCCGCGGCGGCGGCGCCGAGTCAGGCGGCAAACGCGCCGGCGGAAACGATCAACGTGCCGCTCGTCGCGCTCGCGTGGGCGCGCAGCGGCGACAAGGGCGATTCCGCGAACATCGGCGTGATCGCGCGCGACTCCGCGTACGTTCCGATCTTGCGCGACGCGCTCACACCCGAACGTGTCGCCGCGTACTTCGCACATCTCGTTCGCGGGCGCGTGCGCCGCTTCGACGTTCCCGGGATCGACGCGTTCAACTTTACGCTCGACGAAGCGCTCGGCGGTGGCGGCATGGCGTCGATGCGCATCGATCCGCTCGCGAAGGGCATGGCGCAGATGCTCCTCGATATCCCGATCGCCGTTCCCATCTCGCTCGCACCCCTGCTCGCGAACGCATCCGCGCTTGCGCCGAATGGAGCCCTATGATCTACGGACCAGAACACCTCGAACTGCAAGCGTCGCTCTCGCGTTTGATCGCGACCGAGATCAACCCATACGTCGATCAGTGGGAAGCGGCCGGTGCGTTTCCCGCGCACGAAGTTTTCCGCAAGCTCGGCAAACAGTCGCTGCTCGGCATCAACAAGCCGGTCGAATTCGGCGGTCTCGGGCTCGACTACACGTTCGCGACCGCCTATCACGAGACGCTCGGCGAGATTCGCTGCGGTGCGATTCCGATGGCGATCGGCGTGCAGAGCGACATGGCGACGCCGGCGCTTGCGAAGCACGGCTCCGACGCGTTGCGCGAGGAGTTCTTGCAGCCCTCGATCAGCGGCGAGATGGTCGCGTGCCTCGGCGTCTCGGAGACGGGCGCGGGCTCCGACGTCGCTTCGATTCAGTCGCGCGCGCGCAAGGACGGCGACGACTACATCATCGACGGCGGAAAGATGTGGACGACGAACGGCGCGCAAGCCGACTGGATGTGCGCGCTCGTCAACACGTCCGACGACGCGCCGCACCGTTCGAAATCGCTCGTGTGCATTCCGATGAAGACGCCGGGCGTCTCGACGTCGCAAAAGTTCGACAAGCTCGGGATGCGCGCGTCGGATACGGTGCAAGTGTTCTTCGACGGCGTGCGCGTCCCGCAACGC
>Ga0116227_10012985_pt1 | contig 13311 bp, 7 predicted proteins | sample S1TSphgellanicum_FD_89693 | JGI IMG/M metagenome (GOLD analysis project Ga0116227, IMG submission 89693) | Host-associated microbial communities from peat moss isolated from Minnesota, USA - S1T2_Fb - Sphagnum magellanicum MG | ecosystem: Host-associated > Plants > Peat moss > Unclassified...
CGAGCGGATAGGAGTCGGCGCCCGGAGCGAAGACCAGGCTCAGGCGTTCGTCCTTCGGCGTGCGCGGGCTGAGTTCGGCTGCGGCGGCGCGTACGGTTCGGGGGCTCGGCGTTAAGAAATTACCGGCTTGATTCTTGAGCATCGCCGTACCGAGATGTGCCGACGCGACTTGGCCGCTGAGACTGGCGCCGATATAGGCGATTCCGTAGGGCGTAGCAGCGAGCACCTTTAGCATCCCGTCGTTGCCGATCGCACTCTTGGCACCGGGAACGGACGGCCACGCGATGTCGGTCCCGAAACTCGGCCCGAACTCCCACGAGTCGGTCGAGAACGTTAGGTATTGGCTGAAAACGAACGAATTGCCCGAACTGTCGCCGCGGTGAATCGGGACGATTGTCCGATGCGGGAGGCTTACTCCGGGGTTCATCGCAGCTATCGCAGCGTCGTCCCACGACCGGATCGAGCCGGTGTAGATGCCGGCAAGGGTCGGACCGTCGAGCCTTAACGTGGCGCCGTTGAGGCCGGGCAAATTGTAGTCGACCAATTGCCACGAAATCGCGAGAGGAATGTTCAGGATGCCGGGGTTCGCGGCCATCTGCTCGTCGGTCATGTAGGCGTCGGACGCCCCGAACTGCACCGCTCCGGCAGTCGCCTCCTTTATCCCGGCGCCCGAACCGGTCGCCGCGGTGGTGATGCGAACGTCGGGCGCCACCCTGCGATATTGCTGCGTCCACTTCTCGAGTAACGGGTACATCAAGCTCGAACCGGTGGACTTGATCGTGACCGGGCCGCTGGCCTGGGCGCTAGAGGTTGCCAGTATCGCAACGACCGCGGCAGACGCGACGATGCCTACCGCATCAACGCGCTTCATGACTGTACCATCGCGGCGGTCGCGGGCAAGGCGTTGTCGGTGGGTTCCGACCCGATCGAATCGAGCCCGATCGTATCGAGATTGACCCCAGTCGTTTCGATACGGTAGGCCCACGTCACCCACGCGCCCACGAGCGACGTGCCGACAAGGATCAGCAGGAGAAATTGTTGGCCGATGCCCTTGAGCAGAATCGGGAACATGAACGCGGTGAGGACGGCGCCGACCTTTGCAAAGGCTGCCGCGAAGCCCGCACCGGAACCGCGGATCGCGGTTGGGAAGACCTCACCGGCGAGCAGGTACGTTTGCGCGTTCGGGCCGATATCGGTCATGAAATTGAAGAGCATGACGCCTGCGAAGATCAAGAAGATCTTGCCGAAGCCATCGACGTACACCGAGCACGACGCGATGAGCAACCCCAGCGCGCAGCCGACGAAGCCGAACACCTGCAGCTTGATGCGGCCGATGCGGTCTGCCAGAATGACCGCAAACGTGATGCCGACGAGCAGCATCGAGGTGATGAGCGCGCTGCCCTTGGCGGCTAGTATATCCTTGGTGATGATGTCGCTCGTGCTGCGGATGTGATCCGGCGCGCCGCCGAACGCGGCGGCCAACAGCGTCGGCGTGAAGATGCCGATGCCGTACGTGCTCAGGTCTTGTAGGAACCAAGGTACCGACGCAAAGATCGTCGCGCGCCTATTTTGCCGGTTGAAAAGCGCTCCGTAGTTCGGCTTCTCCGTATGAGTGTCGGCGCGCTCGAGCTTGATTTCCTTTGGAAACTGCGGGGTTCGCCGGAGGAGCCGCTCCGCCATCGCCACGGCGCGTTCGTGTTCGCCGCGCACGAACAGCCACGACGCGCTCTCCGTGATGTAGAAGCGCCAGACCGTAACGACGAGCCCCGGGAACAGGGCCGTTGCGAACATCCAATGCCAGGCATCAAGTGCGGGGTCGGCCTGCAAGACCAGCCACCCAACTCCGGTGCCGACAAGAGCACCCACCGCCTGAAAAGCGAAAGCGGCGAGCACGAGTTTGCCGCGGTTTGCGCTCGGCGTGCTCTCGGAGATGATCATGTGCGCGGTCGGGTAGTCGCAGCCCAGCGCTAACCCGATGCCGAACAGACAGATCACGAGCGGCACATAGCCGGGCACCACGGCCAGGATCGCCAGGAAGACCATGAAGATCAGCATCTCGACCACAAACATGCGTTTGCGACCGAAGATGTCGGAGAGGCCACCGAGGGTCACGGCGCCGATCAGTATGCCGAACAGGGTCGCGGCACCGACGATGCCTCCCTGGCCTGCGTCGAGATGAAATTGGCGCGCGATGAGCGGCAGCGCGATGCCCGTCATGAACACGACGAGCCCCTCGAAGAACTTTCCGGCGGCTGCCAACGACCAGATCAGCCACTGCATCCCGGTCATCGGCGTCGAGCGGACTGGTGTACCGTCCGGCCATGTGGGACGCATATCGATATAGTCTTGGACCGTCCGCGCTTTGGGCGCGCGGGTTCCTTGCTCGTCAAGCATAAACGGAAGCCTCGGAGAGCGTTTGCACTCTTGGATGATGCAACAAGGCTGCGCTCGCTCCCGCTTAACATTTCATTATGACGCCGCGAAACACTTAAGCAGAGCTTAACATCGCGCTCGCCATATCCGCGGTGGAGGCGTACGTCGTCGCGTTCGAGTCGATCCGGCCAGCCAGCCGGACCGTGACTTCCTGCAAAATCCACCCGTTGCCGTCGGGATCGCTGAACGTTGCAAAAGAACCGTAGCTGGCGTGCGAGTGCAGCACGAACGCCGTTCTACCTTTTCCACCGGTCAACTATTCCGACGCGGACCTAGCAGAGTTGCGCCGGCGTATCGCCGCGACCCGCTGGCCGGCGCGCGAGCTGGTTCCGGACCAGTCGCAAAGCGTGCAACTTGCGACGGCGAAAGCGCTCGCAAATACTGGAAACACGGACTACGATTGGCGCAGTGCCAGGCAAAGGCTCAACGCTGTACCGCAGTTCTTAACTTTGGCTCGAATCTGGCACCGGCTCTATCACCAAGTCACTTGTTGCGGACAATGTGAGGTGACCGGGCTCTCGAGGTGCTCCTGCGGCCGGAGGACTTCAGAGCAGACTAGGCCCTACGACTGCGTCGACCATGTCCGTTTCACGCAAGTAGCTCACTCGTGGGAGTTGGGTCGTGGAATCGTGGGTCGTGGTGGAGTGGTGGAGCTGTCGGGGAACCGCCCCCCGAGTCCGAATCGCCGGACCAATGCTTTCTTCAGGCTTAGTTTCGAATTTGTCTTACGCCGTCCGACGCCCCGAAACCGGGCTTCGCGCGGTAGCAGCTCCCTGAATTTCGGGTGATTCGCAGAGCGGACTTCTCACCCTAGCCGGACTTGTTGACGGTGACGAGACGGTTCCGGCGACCCTCTCGTGCACCGTCGCTAACCTAGATTAGGCAGCGAGTGCGTAGTTGTTGTTCGCGTGTATACGCGTTGCGATCGTTTTAGGAGAGCTCGCAACTCCGCCTGCTTACATTGCCCACGGACTAACCCGTCGAAGCTGCTCAGCCCCGCGATGTCCCGCCTGGACGTCTGTCGCTGTCACCGACGCCCTATATGGTAGCACGAAGCGAGGAGTTCGACAAGCTCGCACTTCGACGGGGTGACAGGGTTCGCCGAGTGCTTGTTGTGCGCGCCCTTCGACAGGTTCAGGGTGACGGGGACGCTGTGAACGCCGGTCGGCCGTTCGAGAAGCTCTCGACGGGGCCGGGGGATGTTCGCCGGTTAAGGGGGTAGGCCGTTTCGGCGGCGGTATCCGATCTGTCACCCCGAGCTTGTCGAAGGGCATGTCAATCCAGGCTTCGCTGGATGCTGTCGCTGCAGCGCGACCCTTCGACAGGCTCAGGGTGACAAAAAAAGACGTTAGCGGCCGACGGTTTTTTGCAGTTGGACGTAGACGGTGCGGGGTTGAACGAAGGTGTAGTCGGTTTGACCCGCGCCGCCGCCGAGTTCTTGGTAGGTGTAGCCGCCGTTGTAGATTCCGCCGACTTGGTAGTCGTCTTTGTCGAAGAGGTTGGAGGAGCCGACGTTGAGCACGAGTCCGTTTTTGAGCGGGAGGTTGACCGCCGCATCGAATTCGGTGAAGCCCGGTTGGCCGAATGAGTTGTTCGCACCGTAGGTCGTGCCGCTGAAGCGGAACTCGTCGCTATTCTTTAGCGTGTACGTAAGGTCGTTGCGGATCTTCATGAACGGGTAGCCAGGAAGCTGCACGTTGTTGCCGGGCGTGCCGCCGTCGAAGATGTTCTTGCTCGTGACGCCGACATTGCTTTGATTGTAAGCGTAATCCTTGAGGAGGTCGACCGCCGTGTGAAAGCCGACGCCGGCCCGCGGGCGATGCAGGAAGTTGAACTCGATCCCCTCGTTGCGGACGTCGGCCTGATTACCGTTCTGCGTGACGAACGGGTAGGTCGTTCCATCGTAAGTGTACGGCGTTTGTGACGTGACGCTGGCATATCGGTTGAAGATGTTCGTGTAATAGACGTCGGCCGAAATGAGCGTATCCCGGTTGAGCCGAACGTCCGTTCCGAGATCGTATCCGGACGACGTCTCGGGCCGGAAGTTCGACGTGGGAAGCGTGATCGTCGACTTGCTGGTCTTCGGTTTGTTGATGATCAGGTCGTAGTACGGGGCGGCGAACGCACTGCCCCACGATCCGCGAACGGACACGTTGGGATTGACGCGATAAGTCAGGGCCTCGCGCGGATCGATGCGCCGGCCGACGTAGCTCGTGCTCGAGAGATATTCGCCCGTTTCGAAGAGCAGCTTCGGCATGATTTGGAAATCGCCGCGCAAACTATAGTCGATGCTCTGGAACGAGTAGAGCGAGAACGATCCGGGGACGCCGGTCGCGTAGTTGTAATCCTCGCCGAACGAAGCTTGGTCGACGTGGCGGTCGAAACCGAGGGTCACGTTGCCGGCGCTGAACGGGACGATATACTGCGCGTCGACGCCGTGCAGGACGTCGATCGTCGGTTCTTCGTAGGGTTCGCCCGGGTAGCCGATGTCGTAGTAGCTGGGAAGTCCCGGCAAAATACCCGGCGACGTGTTCGGGGTTTGATCGTAGGGACACGACGGCTGGAAGCAGGGCGAAAGCGCGAATGGCGCCGCCGCCTGCGTGACCGTCCGCGAGATGCTGCCGGTGTAGTAGCGCGCGAGAAGGGAACCCGGGCCGATCACCGTGCGGAACTCGCCCGAGTAAATCGGCTCGTTGTCGAACTCGGTCGTTCTCGGGTACGCCGCGTAATAGTTGATCGCTTGAACGGTGCCGATGAGGTTGGTGTACGGGAGCGACGTATAGTTCGTATAGTAGTTGATCGGCAGGACCGCCGGGCATTTCGTGTTCGACACCGTGCCGTTCGCGTAGATGCACGGAACGATGGTCGCGTAGATGTTGCCCTGGTTGTTGCCGGTCTCGTCGAGCGACGTCTGCGTTGAGTATTGTTCGAAGAGCACGGACGTCTGCGGCGAAAAATTGTACGCGAGCTTCACGAGTTGCGAGTCGCTCTCGAAATCCGACGTTGCCGGATAACTGAAGTTGATTACACCGTTGTACGTCGTGCCCGGGCCGTACACGACGGTCGGATCCGGCGTGACGGGAAGACCGTACGGCTCGTACTCGTTATCGCCGCCGTACAGGTTCTGCGGCTTTAGATAACCGGGAGTCTGATAGCGCGCGACGCCGACCAAGACGCCGACCTTTCCGAACGTGTCGGAGAGGCGCACGCCGTAGTAATTCGAGTTGAACGAATCGTAGCCGGCGAGGGCTTGGGCCGAAAAGTCCGGAGTGATGTTCGGCGTTCGAAAGTTGACCGTTCCGCCGATCGCGTCTTCCACGCTGTTCGGTAAATTACCGGGCCCTTTGCTCACCTCGACCGACGACAACAGGAGCGAATTGATGAAGGTTGTGTTGAAGCCGTACGCGCCGTTGCCGGCGGTGTCGACCGGGTGCCCGTCGAGCAAAACCTGCGACTCGTACGGCTGCGCGCCACGGATCGAGATCGACGCGTTGGAGCCCGGCTCGTTCGAACCGCCGCCGACGTGATTGATCTCGACGCCGGGAACCTGGTCGAGCACGTTGACGACCTGAGTCTGACCCTGGCTCACGATCGTCGCGGAGGAAAGGGTCTGCGACGCCGCCGCCGTCGTGTTGAGCGACGTCGAGCTGCGCACCGCGCGGCCGATCGTCGTGAGCGACGCGTTGGAGAGCGCGATCGTAAGATTCACCGGCTGACCCGACGCGACGACGACGCTGTCGTTACGCGACGTTTGAAAGCCGGGCGCGGAAACCGAGATCGTGTACGTTCCGGGCGGAAGCGGGATCGAAAACGTCCCGTCGGGTTTGCTGAGCGACGTGGTCGATGTCGTACCCGAAATCGTGATCTGCGCTTTGCCGAGAGGCTTCCCCGCGCCGTCGGTGACCGTTCCGGTTATGCTGCCAACGGTTTGGGCCAGCACGCGGACGGGCGTAACGATCGTAGACGTGAGCGCAATCGCAAGTAACGCCGACATGAAAAAACATCGAAGTTTCAAGGGGTCCTTCTTCTCCGGGAGCCGAGTGCGAGACGGGAAAACGATTGATTTCCCGGTCGATGATCCCTCCTTTTTCGGGAACGCCGGGTGAGCGGCGCGGAGGTCGAATATAAGTTTTTCTATAACAATAGGGTATTGGAGATTTTCTTCTCAGGCTAGGAAGAATGGTTACGCCGAGCGATGACCGCTCATCGGAGGCACGAGCATGATTGTAGACGGAACCGCGGATCTGAGCGATCTGTTTAGAGAGGTTCGGCTACCGACGAGTCCGCAATCGACGGACTACTACCTGATCGACGAGTTGCTCGAACCGGAAGAGCTGAAGGTGCGCGATCGCGTGCGCCGGTGGGTCGACGTGAACGTCATACCCTACGCGGCCGAATGGTGGGACCAAGCGCGGTTCCCGTTCGACATCATCCCGAAATTCCGTGAGCTCGACATCGCGGGCGGTCCGATTCGCGGCTACGGCTCGCCTGGCTTTTCGCTCGTTGCGGCCGGCCTTGCCGCCCAGGAACTGGCGCGTGGCGATTCGAGCATCGCGACGTTTTACGGCGTTCATTCCGGTCTCGCGATGGGTTCGATCGCGATCCTCGGTTCGAAAGAGCAGCGGGAGCGTTGGCTTCCGGCGATGGCGCGCCTGGAGAAAGTCGGGGCCTTCGCGCTGACCGAACCGACGCACGGCTCGGACTCGATCGCACTTGAAACCTCTGCGCGCCGAGATGGCGACTCGTGGGTGCTGCGCGGCAAAAAGAAATGGATCGGCAACGCGTCTTTTGCCGACGTGGTGATTGTTTGGGCGCGCGACGAAGATGGAAACGTGGGCGGTTTCGTGGTCGAGAAAGGCGCCCCCGGCTACACGGCCCGCGTGATCGAGCGAAAAATGGCGAAGCGTGCGGTCTGGCAGGCCGAGGTCACCTTGGACGACGTCCGCATCCCGCTCGAGAACCGGCTCGAGCGCGCGCGCTCGTTCAAAGACACGGGAAAAGTTCTGACGGCGACTCGCTACGCCGTGGCTTGGGAGGCGATCGGCCACGCGCTTGCGGCGTACGAATACGCGCTGGCCTACGCGCAGGAACGAAAGCAGTTCGGCAAACCGCTGGTCTCCTTCCAACTCGTTCAGGATAAGCTGGTGCGCATGCTCGCCGAGATCGTCAGCATGCAACTGCTTTGCCTTCGCCTCAGCCGGCTGCTTGACGAACGCAAAGCAACGCAAGGCATGGCGTCGCTGGCCAAGATGTTCAACTGCCAGAAGGCGCGCAAGGTGGTCGCCGATGCGAGGGACCTGCTCGGCGGCAACGGGATATTGCTCGATAACCACGTGGCGCGTCACTTCGCCGACATGGAGGCGATCTTCACGTACGAAGGCACCGATCACATGCAGGCGCTCGTCGTCGGAAAAGAGATCTGCGGAGTGTCCGCGTTCAAATAGCGGTTTCGTCTCAAACGGCCGAAGGGCGCGGTCGGCTCTTGACTTTCGTTCGCGCCGAACGATTGGGAACGTGAACGCCGGCGCTGCACGACGTGCGACAGGCGTTCCGTGCCTCGCAATCATCGTCCGCAGGGGAGCATCTGCCCATGTACGCCGGCCTTCGCAGCAGCACCGACCCGGCCGTAGCGATCGCATCGCAGCGCGATCCGAACTCGCCCGCGAACGGCACGGCCGGCGCAGCAGCGGCCGCAACGCCGCTAGCGTCTCCGCACGCGGCGCACGATGCGAAGACGACCGCCACGTCGGCAATGCCGGTCGACGTCGTGAGCCGGAGTTCATCGGCTCCAACCCCGGGGCCGCACCAAAGCTACCTCGACGCCGCAACGAGCGCTCTCGGAAATACGTGGGATTGGGCGAAGCAGCAGGCCACGACGGCGACGTCGGCGATCGGCTCGTTCGATGCCGCGCACGGCCACGTGCTGACGCGCGCCGCCGGGGCAGCCCAGGCGGTCGGCGGCGGCGCGGAAGCGCTCGCGGGCGCTGCACTCGCGGGAGCGGGCGGCGCCGCGAGTGCAACGGGCGTGGGCGCGGCTCCGGGCATCCCGGCGATGATCGGCGGCGCGGCCCTGGGCGTCAACGGCGCCGACAACGCGATTGCCGGGGTGCGCACCGCGATAACCGGAGAGTTCCATCACACCCTCGTTTCGCAGGCCGCCGGCGCCGGCGCGCACGCCTTGGGCGCCGACGACAAGACGGCCGAGCGGATCACGAGCGGCGTCGACCTCGCCCAAGGCCTCGCGGGCGGAGGCGCCTCCGTGGCGGCGAGCGTGGCGCAAAAAGCGGCCCGGACGGGCGGCGAGCTGTCCGTCGCCGCACACGCCGACCAAGTCGTGAGCGGCGCCGCGCAAGCGAGCCGGACCGTCGGCAAGACCGTCGCTCCAACCGGCGAGTTCTATAGCGTCGCCTTCGAGACGAAACTCAGCCCCACGTCCTACCCCGGCGTTTCGCGCGGTGCACATTTTCAGGAAGCGAACCAGGCGTTGCTCGACGCAACGCACGGCGACGCCGATTTTGCCAAAAGCATGCAAGGTATCGGGGTGAACGTTCAGAAAACGCCGACGGGACTCGCGCCGCGAACGTCGCCGGCAGATTATACGTGGCACCATGCCACCGAACCCGGAGTCATGCAACTCGTGCCGCGAGATCAACACGCACCGGGCAGCATCTTCCAGGACGCGCTGCACCCAGACGGTCGAGGCGGTTACGCGATATGGGGCAAGTGATGACGCTCGCCGAAGCGGTCGATCGACTCGCCGAATTCGATTCGGGCGATACGATCTACGCCGCGCAACCGTGGACGGAGCATTCGCCGGTCGTCATCGCACCGGAGCCCGAAGCGGGCGGCCTGCCGGTAGAAGCGACGCAACGCGGCTTGGCATATTTTCTCGAAGTGGACGTCGCAAGCGGCTTTCTCGAAGATTGGAAGCGCTCGCAAGGACAACCAACTTCTCCCGCGATGTGCCGGCGGCTGATCGATTATGCCGTCAACGACGCTTGAGGGACGGCTGATTATGGTTACGGACGAACGCTACGACGGCAAGCCTCTTCTGCGGCTATTGGAACTGTACGTGTTGAACGTCATCGGCGAACTCGCACCGGACGATCGCGAAAAACTCGACGCGATGGCGCCGAAGTTGCGCGCGCTCTACGGCGGTACCGGATCGTGGCAAGAGGCCGTCGCCGCTTCGGTTCGCATGCCGTCAGACATGCCGGCGACGATTCGCGCAATGTGGGCCAAGAACCAGGACATCGCGCGCGCGAACGGGATGCCGCTTACGCCGCAGCGATTCGCTCAAATGGTCGTCGACGACAACTTCGCCGGTTAGATACTTTGCGGCGTACGTAAGGCAATCCGCGCGGCGCTTCGCGGACACGGAGGCCATTCCCGCGCATCGATGACGCGGGCGCGGTGCGAGCTCGGAGGTCCGAGTAGGGCGGCGTCGGCGCGGGCTACGAGCGTCCATCTCGACGGCAGTCCCCCCTCGTCACCCTGAGCTTGTCGAAGGGCGCGTACGATCGGCCGTCCATCGAGAGAGGAGTATCCTGCCGACCCTTACGGCGTCCAAGAGGTGCGGGGGACGCGCGTGCTATCATCGACTTGGATGCTCAAGGTCAACTCCCACACATGAGGCCCATCGGCTCGAGGAGCGTCCTCGCCGAATATGCCCTCGCCCTCGACTCGTTGCCGATCGTTGCCTGGCTGGCGGACGCGGAGGGAGTCGTGATCCACTTGTCGGCCGCGTGGCAGCGTTTTCTGCGGAATACGTCGGCGCTCGACACGTCGAGTCACCTCGACCTCATTCACCCGGACGATCTGCCGGGTGCGATCGCGCAATGGGACGCGGCGCGCGGTGCGAGCGAACGCTACCGCGGTGAATTCCGCATTCGCGCGGGCGACGGAGCGTATCGGTGGGTGCTCAGCCAAGCAAATGCGATTCGCGACGACGGTGGCGCCATCGTCGGGTGGTTGGGAACGGCCATCGACATCCACGACCGGCGCGTCGCGGAAGACGCACTCGCGCGGAGGAACGAGTTGCTCGTGCAGTCCGAGGACCGGCAGCGGCTGCTCGGCGCGTCGCTACCGGGCACGACGTGGACGGCCACGCCCGACGGCCGGATCGATCATATCATCGAGGGTCCTTCTTCAGCGCCGCGCAGGCCGCTCGGCAAGCGCCTCGGAGACGAGTGGCTGAACGGCGTGCACGTCGACGATCGCGAGGGCGTGCGCGCGCGCTGGCGCGATCACGTCGCAAGCGGCGCCCCCTACGAGGCGACGTTTCGCGTGGCGATGGCGGATGGAACGTTCCGCTGGCAACTCTGTCGCGCTCTCCCACAACGGGACGAGAACGGCGCGATCGTTCGCTGGGTCGGCGTGAACGTGGATATCGACGATCGCGTGCGGGCGGACACCGAACGCGACAACTTCGTGGCGCTTGCGGAAAAGAGCAGCAGCATCATCGCAATGACGGATGCCTCCGGCATAATCGTCTATGCGAATCCCGCCGCGCTGGCATTTCTCGACGTCTCGCTCGAAGCAATCAAGGGCAACGATATTTTGTCGCTCTTTCCGGCGAAGGACGTAGCGTTCGTCGAATCGGTGATCCGGCCGACGATACTGCGCGAAGGTCGATGGGTCGGGGAGTTCCGCCTCCGTAATTTCCGCACGCAGCGGGTTGCGCCCGTTCTCCTAAACGCGTTCGCGCTCAACGATTCGGCCGGGAAGGTCACGGGTTTCGCCACGATCGGTCAGGATCTCCGCGAACGGCAACGCGTCGATATCGGCATGCGCGCCCTGGCCGACGCGGGCAAAGCGATGCACGATTCGCTCGACTTCGATGCGACCGTCCAGAACATCGTCGACGCGGTCGTGTCGGGCTTCGCCAACGTTTGTTCGGTGGAAGTCGTCGATGCGAGCGGCGACATTCGAACGAGGACGCTTGCCGCGCGACACGCGGCCGACTTGTCTTTGGCACGGGAGATGGCCGACGTGCGCAATGCCGCTCTGCCGCCGGACCATCCGATTCGCCGCGCGATCTTCGCGGGCGAATCGACGCTCCGCATCGTCGACCCCGCGTTTCTCGCCCCGACGGGTCTCGCCGCGTACGTTGGGGCCGGCCCCCGCCAGCTCGACTTGCGTTCGATCATTTACGTACCCGTGCGCTCCCCGCACGACGGCCGCGTGCACGGTTCGCTGAGTTGCGGCCTCGACGGTGACGATCCGCGCGGCATGTATACGGATGAAGACGTGCGCTTCGCCGAGGAGATCGCCGCGCGTGCGGCCCTCGCGTTCGACAACGCGCAGGCGTACGAGCGCGCGCGCCGCGTCGCCGTCGAGCTGCAAGCCGCGTCGCTTCCGACGTCGCTTCCCGCGTGCGCCGATTTGGAACTGTACGCCGAATACCGCCCGGCCGGAAACGAAGCCGCGATCGGCGGCGACTGGTACGACGCGTTCCGCTTGCCGGACGGGCGCGTGGCCATCACGATCGGAGACGTCGTGGGACACGGACTCCACGCGGCCGTTTGGATGACCAAGATGCGACAAGCGATGCAGGCGGCGGCGATGCTGGATCCCGATCCGAGCGTGATGCTCGGCGTGGCCAATCGCACGCTGCGGCTGCTCGAACGCGACGTCTTTGCGACGGCCATGGCGGCGGTGTACGACGGGACGGCGCGGCACATGATCGTCGCGTCCGCGGGACATCCGGGACCGGCCGTCGCGCGTGCGAACGGCCCGATCGAAGAGCCCTATCTCACCGGCCTGATGCTCGGGCTCGCCGACGACGCCGTGTACGCGAATCACACGATCGCAGTGCACCCCGGCGATCTCGTCGCTTTTTTTACCGACGGGCTGGTCGAAGCGGAGCGCGACATCGAGCGCGGGTACGAGCGGCTACGCGCCGCGCTCGGCCTCGAGTCCGTCAAAGCTGCGAAAAATCCGGCACTCGCGATTTTCGAGAGCGTCGTCGGCCGGACGACGATTCGCGACGACGTCGCTATTTTAGTGGCGCGAGCCCGTCGCCCTTCGACAAGCTCCGGGTGACCGGTTAACGCTAATGCCAAAGAACCCCACAACGTCACCCTGAGCTTGTCGAAGGGCGACGGGCGAGGGAGACGCGGGCCGGGGGGCGGAACGGGCGGCGATGCAGGGCGAGACGGCGAGCTCGGAGGGGAGCTCGAAAGCGTTGGACTTTGGAGCGCTGTTGCGGCGCTTTCGGATCGATGCGGGGCTCGGACAAGAGGCGCTTGCCGAACGGGCTCGGCTCAGTGTGAACGCGATCAGCGCGCTCGAGCGGGGCGTGCGGCGGGCGCCGCAGCGCGATACCGTTAGCCTGCTCGTTCGCGGGCTCGGGCTCGAGGGCCCGGATCGCCGTGCACTCGAACGCGCGGCCGACGCGGCCCGCGAACCCGGCAGGCCGCGCGTGCGCGTCGAGACGCGCGCCGTCGTCGCCCCGTCGCCGTCGCTGCGCACGTTTCCAAATAACCTTCCGCGGCGGCTCACGTCGTTCGTCGGGCGCGAAACGGAGATCGCCGATATCTGCAGGCTGATCGAAACGTCGCCGCTCGTCACACTCGTCGGTACGGGGGGCGTCGGCAAGACGCGCTGTGCGCTCGAGGCCGGAGCCCGATTGCTCGACGGCGCAGGCGACGGCGTTTGGCTCGCCGATCTCGCGCCGGTCGCGGAGCCGGCCATCGTGGCCGGGGTCGTCGGACGAGCGCTGAACGTCCCCGAAACGCCCGACCGGCCGCCGATCGAAACGCTGACGAATTACCTCAAGTCGAAACGGCTGCTACTCATCGTGGATAACTGCGAACACCTCATCGACGATGCGCGCAACCTCATCGCCTCGATCGCGCGCGCATGTCCGGGGGTACG
>Ga0116227_10012986_pt1 | contig 13311 bp, 3 predicted proteins | sample S1TSphgellanicum_FD_89693 | JGI IMG/M metagenome (GOLD analysis project Ga0116227, IMG submission 89693) | Host-associated microbial communities from peat moss isolated from Minnesota, USA - S1T2_Fb - Sphagnum magellanicum MG | ecosystem: Host-associated > Plants > Peat moss > Unclassified...
CGGACGGACATTTCATCTGTCCCCTTAATCGGGACGGACAGTAGCTAAAAGAAAAAAAAGGTAGTCTTGGTCAATACAAATATATATATATATATATATATATTCTAAGCTGTCCAAGGCCTAAATATTTGTTTTTTGGTCTTCCCCTAAATCCGTCCCGTCATCAAGCCAGACGGACATTTCATCCGTCCCCTTAATCGGGACGAACAATAGCTAAAAGAAAAAAAAGGTAGTCTTGGTCAATACAAAAAAAAAAAAGAAAGATTCTAGGCTGTCCAAGGCCTAAATATATTTTTTCTGGTCTACCAAATCTTTTGCCTCAAAAAATCAGATTGCCCCTGATTTCTTTTTTCTCTGGAGTTAGTTACATCTGGGGAAGCGCCTCAAAAAATCAGACTGCCCCTGATTTTTTTTTCTCTCGAGTCAGTTACATCTAGGGAAGTTACATATGGGGAAGCGCTTCAAAAAATCAGACTGCCCCTGATTTCTTCTTTTTCTAGAGTCAGTTACATCTAGGGAAGTGCCTCAAAAAATCAGACTGCCCCTGATTTTTTTTTTCTCTGGAATCAGTTATATCTGGGGAAGTTACATTTGGGGAAGCCCCACAGGGAACGGGCAATGACTGGAAGAATTTTCCAGGCACTGCCCACACAGACATACAGACAGACACCACTGTTGCTTTAATATATAAAATGGACCCATTATGATGAACGATTTTTCATTAAGTGCCAACGAGACTACCAAAAGTCTATCCTAGGCAATGTTATCAAAAATGTGGTCTATTATTGATTCACATTAATATATACATACTAAAGTTATCAGAAAAATCACCTTACCTTCGGCATATCGTTGGGCTTGCTTTTGTCATTTCATGTCAAATTTTGAAACATTCTTAAAATCACCCATGTAAAGGACCAAAATCAAAACTCAACATGACACTCTTTCTCACTAATTTCAACAAAGTCCATCATAACTTGCAATTTTTTTTTTTTTATCTTGGTTATTTTGTTGTTTGTTGCAATGTCTTGTGCCCTTTTTTTATTTTGCTTTTACATTTTTTTGGGTTTGTTTACAAGTTTATTTCTTCATCATCGTCATAGTCACCACCTTCTTTGGGCTTGGAGGTGTTTGGAGCACTAGAATTTGATTGTTTGGAGCATTGCAATCTTCCATTCCTTTTTCAATATTTTCTTTATATTTTTTATTGCTTTTTTTCCTTGCATATTTAAGTTTTTATCATCTTTGTTGTCGTTGTCTTCAAGCTCAAAATTGTTTGGACTGCAAACAACATGATTTTTCTTTGACTTGTTGCAACATCTTGTGCCTTTTGTTTCCTTTCACTTTTATTTTCTTTTGTTTTTCTTCTACGATGTTTGGTCTTGGGTTGTAAGTTTTTTGCAACAAGTTTAACATTGTCTTTGTCATTTCCTTCTTCAAGCTCAAAATTATTTGTAGCACCATAATTCAAACATAAAACTTTGTTTCATCAATGTTTTATTGTTCAAGAAGGCATACAACTGAAAGGGATGTGGTATTATGGTATTGATGGTGGAGCAGAGCAGCAGGGAAGAAGTAACAATCTTTGAGAAGGTGAAAACATGTTAGGGATTAAGAAACTTTGGTACATTGAACACCAAAGTCTTATGGGCTCTTATGCAACCTTCCCATTTTATTTGGAAATCGAAGTTTTAAGAAAATTTGATGTTAAGTTACCAAGGTATTAACATTTCCTTAACATCAAATTACAACAGCTGCCACACAAGCAACCACATCAGATTTGAAGTTATGTATGAGTGTGAAGTTGTTGATTTAGGAAGACTTTTAACACTGAGTTATCAGCTACTCACCCTCAGGTCTGAATGCAGCTTTAGAATACAAATTTGAGCAAAGAATATCTATTGATAACATATCGGTTTAAATGGTACTCTTAAGAAGATGATAGCCAGTGGGCACCATTCCTGGTCACTTTGCCAGGAGGAAGAGTAGAACTCGATGGTGGGAATATATCTAGGGAAGCAGGCTTAGAAGGACACATTGGAAAGTTCAATAATTGGGAAGGAGAAGAAAACTGATTGACTTGGGCCACAACACTTTGCCATAACTTCCAAAAGCTTAACACTGTAGAAAGCACATGTATCACCATTTTAGTAACCACATGTACAATTGTACTTGTAACAAGCTCTGACCTCTTTAGAGTTGCCATTAGTTTATACTTGTCAATGGTGCTTTGGGCTAACTCTGGTGGGTGGTAGCTAGTAGCTTCTTACAAGTAGTCTATTGCAAACCAGTTCACTTTAAAGGTGTTATATGGGGTTTCTAGAAGCAATGGCTGACAAAATATCAGCAAAATCATGTTTAAGGTATTGCACTAGATTTTGAGTCGGAAGTTGGTCGGGTATAACATATAAACCTATGGTTGGATTAGGCACATGGTAATGGTTCTAATCCAACAGTTGTGGAGAGTCTTCCTACACCACTTTTCGTAGCGACTTTAGTATTATAAAGTATGCCAAATGCACGTACCAAATATTATGATATTCTGCATCACGTCTTTTGCTTTTCTTGTTACTGCTGGAAACTAAATTGTCAAACTTGTAACCCATTAAACTCTAAACATGGCCATAGCAGCTAGAAGCCAACCCTAAACCCTAAAGCCACGGTTTGAAGTCACAATGAAAATTTGCATTTTTTCATGTGATAAAATGTCAGTTAGGGCTGAGAAGCTTTTAAAAAATCTTTACTCCTAACCAGGGTTTTGCTCTCACATTTTGTGATGCTGAAAATTTGGTGAATTTTCCCCCTCAAAAAAAAAGGAAAATTAGTCAAGTTTATATTAGAAAAAATATATATTTCTCAATTTTTTGGTTGAAAAAATGAAAAAAAATTCCAGAAGAAAATCATTGCTCCCAACAACCCACATAATAAATAAAAGTGTAGAGGAAATTTATATTGTTGCTATTTAGGTGACTTAGATTCTTTTGTTCATGTCATAGATAATGGGGTGGGTTGTCCAAATATGATGAATGAGTGAATGGATGGATGGATGGATGGATGCCCACTAACTTACCATCACTCATGGGCAGACTTTGTTCATTGGCAAGTTGATTGGCATGCAGCAGCAGTAACTCAAATAAGGTTCAAGAACTTGCATGATTTTTCAATCCAGTTCTGACTTTGCAGGCTACTTAATTACTACTGGGGCCCACTGAGGCCCACCTTCAAAAATAAGCTGGGAGATGGAACTGTGGACTGTGCATTATACAGTTCAGTGAACAGCTGCTGATGATGCTTGCTGACAACAAGGGTGTTCTGCAGGGACAATATGACACCAATTCTGACAGACCATGGGCAAAAGGCTTTTAATTGTATGGTGATAGATGTTGTGTAGATGAACTTGGCAATAGGAAGAAAACCCTTGTATATCAATAAGGTAGGGATGGGAACCCATCCATAAGAAGTACAAGGCTAATAAAAGCTCAAAAACACATGTCAGAAAAGCACAAGACATCACTAATACATTAATAAAATAAAAGAATCACAACTAAGAAGACGTCATCTATCACAAATCAGCTAACACAAATCCATGAAGGAACATTCGTTGTGATGTGTTGAAGAAATGAGGAATCCCTCTCAAGTGTGGGAGCACCTTGAAAACTCATTATGGCCTACTCACACTCAAGAGTTATGGACACACATTGTCAATAATAAGAAATAAGCATTGGCGAGAGCTAATAGTGGGAGCTTTTCTTTGAAGTATTAAAAAGGATAGCCCTTTCATGTTTTGAGGTGGCTAGGCATGAGGGTTATAGCTTGAGTGGTAAGCATAGAAAAGCATGAAGGAGCCAAGTGGGCTACCCTCCTCTTAAGTAAGGCATTGGATGTTTTATTCTTTTTTATTATCTTAATTCAATTCTTTTTTAGTCTGTCTATCTATCCATTCCCCACCACTGTCAATCATTTTAGTTCAACCATCTTTCTACTTAATGTTGTCCAGTTCTTGATTTCAAAAGGAACCTTCAATTATATATTTTTAATAGGTTTTGGATGGAATCTTTGATTCAATCTTGAGATTGATTCCTTAATTTTCAAACCTTTTGATTTTGATCATTTTCACAAAAGAATTAGAACCAATCCAACTTGTTCAAGAGCCCTCTAAAATAGTCTCCTTGACTATTGTTATCAAATTAAAAAAGAAAAAACATACCAATGATTTACATCTTGCGAATCCTCAAAGTTCAAGAAACAATTGTCTCCCCCTCTACATGAACATATTAAATGTCAATGTCCCCATCAATTCATTAGCATTAACCATATTAAGTTCAACAAGTTGACATTGGGGAACCTTAAAGAATCTGGAGGATTCACACTTGAAGAACCTTGAGCCCATGTAAGAAAGTTACTCTTTTGGATCTTAAGTTATAAGAATCATCAAGTTTCCCCAAGTCAACATTAGCTCTTCCATTTCCTTTGAAAGGGTAAAAGAAACCCCCTGAAATCTTGATTGGCAAGCTAACAAGTGCAACACCAAATATGAATTTTACTTCAATAAGACTGGTAACAAACCAATGATGGATCCAAGGCCTTAACCTAAGACTTCCTCCATGAGAATCAAAAATATGGATAAGGAAAATAATTTGTCATCTCAACCTATCTCAACTATACTACCAAGATCCCAATTTTGACATTGTGAACTTTATTTTGATGTTCTTTGGGTGGGGGTTTGAGCCCAACTTTTCCAATTTCTAAACCCTTTGGCTCCAATTGTACCAAAAGAATTTAAACTGAAGAACCTTCAACCCTAGTTCAAAAATTGGGTCTAGTCCCATGTACACACTGCACACTCCCGAATGCTTGAGATTGTATAGGCACAAAGTTTTCCAACAAATTAAAATAAGGATTTATGTAAGTACTTTATTCAACAATAATTAAAGTTAAAACTTAATTATAATGTTTGGCTAATTTATTAACTTTTGAGAAAAAAATGAACCTTCCTACTTTGAAATCCTCACTTTTTATCAAGAATTTTTTTCATGATTTTGGTTCTAGTTTCAAATCTAATAAAAGATTAGTTCCATGATCCAATTCTTGTGCCGATTCTAACAAAATGAAATCAACTTGGGTTTGGGTCACAAGAACTTGAACCTAAACCCCCTAATTTTTAAGTCTTCCAAAACAGATACCCTCACAAGCTTGAAATATACCAAATTTCGGCAAGTATCAGGAAAAAATTGTTGGTTCTAATTCCAATGCATAAGAACCAAATTGGAATTGAGATCAGTTTTCATAATCAAAATCAGATTTTTAGATGAATATACATAGATAATTATAGAATTAAATCAAATATGTTCTTGGCTTCTTTTAATGTGAGGGACCAGAATGAGAATACATGTTTTTGGAAAAAATGATTAAATTAAAGAGGTTAACTGACAATTAACTATCCATTCTAATTTGAATAAGTGAAACTTAGAGTAGATAAAAGTTCAATTTTCAAAAACCAAAATCAAAATGTATTTTTTTGAAAATCTAAACCAAGAACTAAATTCTTGACTCTGTTTATGTGTGAAAATAAAATCAAGATGATCATAATATAGGTTTTAGAATCAAATTGGAACCAAGATACTTTTAAGTTATTACTTAGAACATGAAACAAAAAAATTCATAAAAATAAAGAACTAGCCAACAATGGAAATATACCAATGGTGTGAGGTTTTTTTATTTCCCATAAAACTAGCAATTTTGGGTAATTGAGTTTTCAAATTTTAAAGAATTGGGTGGTTTTGATTTTTAGAAATTTTAAATTTTTAAAGAACTATTTGATTATGGGGGTTTGGAAATTTAAATGCATGGTTCCTTAGGCTAGGTCTTTTATAGAAACTTAACCAATATATAATAAGGTTCTCAAAGGTTCTCAAATAAAGCCCTTGACCTAGATGTAGCCCATTAATAATTAGAGTTGAAAAGCTAGTTTTGTAGGGTGAGTTTTTGGGAGAAACATGATTTGTTACATGAACTAGTTTTGAAGCAAAGCCCTTAACTAATTACATTTTATTGTTTATTAAACTAGGGAAGGTTGGTTATTTTAATTAACAATGAATGTTTAGAATGAACAATGAACATCCTTTTATTGAAGGAAAAGCCTTTTGAAATCACCCATCTTTCAATGAATCATTCTAAAAGGAACAAATATTCTAAATTTTTAAAAACATCATGAATGCACAAATTACAAATCCATCCATGAAGCTTCTATAAGACCATTCAGAGAAATGATTTAGTGGAACATATCAAAATGCTAGTTTAAATTGAATTTGAAAGATTATATATATATATATGTAAAGATTTTACAAAAAGAAAAAAAGTAAAATTGTTAGTTATTAAACTATATAATTTCAAATAAAATTCTAAGATGCATGGCTCAATTGGCCTCTACCAAATTAGTTTGGTAGATAATGAAAAACATTCACAACTTTAAACTAGATAAAAATTCAATATTGACTCTACCACATATTTCAACATACAAAGGAAAAATTTGTTATAGGATAAAAACAACATCAATTGCAAAAAGAAAAGCATTGAACTATAGAAAATAATCAACTTTTGCAAATGAAAAGTGATATTATACAAAAATATATCACAAACTTTTTATCCTCTTTAGTTTGTGATTAATTCTTAGAGCGAGAGAAAGAGAAAACATCAATTCATGTTGTTTCAAATATTCTTTGAATGGTGGTGCTTTCCTTTTCAAAAAGTTATCAAAGGAGTTCAATAAAGGCAATGCCAACCACAAATGGCACCCTATGCCAATATTGTTAATGATTCGTTTAGAGGTCATTGTCCTATAACTATTAGGATATGTTGAATAATATTTTTCTTAAAGTTGTCAATTCAATATGCCAATGGTTACCGAAGGCACAAAATTCAAATTTTAGGAACTTTTTTTGTAATTTAATGGCTTTTACTTTAGAAGGAGAGAATAGAGAGCCATGAAGAGGTAGTAGTAAGGAATTGGGGTCAAAGAGTAAAGAATGCAAATAGTATTTTGAAAGAGTGATGATTTGAAATGGCAAACCAACATGCACATGTGGTAGCTAAAATGAAGCACATAAAAGAAACATGTAGTTGCAAATCACACTTCAAGCTTTTTGAGAAAAAAAAAGAAAAACTAAATAACAAGACACAAGACACATGATGCACAAAAGATGAAAAACAAAATACAACAAAACATAAAACACACACATTGAATATTTTTCACCTTCATCTAATGCACTTGCAATATTTGAGCAAAAGCTTATGTAAAAGCATAAAAGGAAGCGTTAATGTACATGGCATTCATTCTTGCTGTTTCAAATTCAAATTCAAGAGCAAATCCAAGTGCAAATTTGTGGTTGCCAATTACACATACACTCTTTCCATTGCATTCAAAGCTTAAAGTTCAAACTTGAAAACCTAAAAAAACCCCTTAAACCTTTTTTTTTTAATCAATGATTTCAAACACCATGCAAGTTGGGTTTTGTTCAAAGAACCTTAGCTATTTTTTATGTCAAGATGAAGGTGGGTTTGAATCTTTCAATTTTCAAATATTTAGATCAAAATAACAAAAGGTATGAAGTTTTTGGGATTTATTAGGTTAGAGTTTAGGGTGGGAGTTTGGTTGCAAATCAAATATGCACCCAACATTGAAATATATTAGTGTTCAATTTTTGCTTTCAAAAGCAACCTTTCAACCTGATTTTAACTCCTTTTTTTTTTATGCAAACTTAATTCCAATTTTGAAATTGGTTCTTTAGATTTAAAAAGTCTTTGGGTCCAATAATTTTCACAAAGAATTAAAACTAGTTTGGTTTAAGACAAGGTCTAAATCTATCTCCATTAAACATAACTAAACAACAACAATAATAAAGTAATTAATTTGTTCAAATAGTGCACACATTCAAAAACTCAAGGTTATATAGTTTTAGTTATGTACAATCAATCAAATGCAATAACATGTTTAAAATGTAGGGTCAAGTTTTTACTTTTCTTCAATAAAATTGTACTAATATCCCTAGAGAACCTAAACCTTTTTTAAACAAACACTATTACAAAATGTGAGTGCAATTCATTACATTCCCACTAGATTTTGAATGCATTCACCTTCAATCTAAAGAACTTAGAACCTAATTGTTACCCATATTTTATTTGTAATGGATGACAAAACTTGACAAGTGACAAGCCAATAGGTGGATTAGCAAAACATGTGGTTGACAAAAAAGATAGTTGTTAACAAGTAGTTTTTGAAAATTTTGGACTATTATTATTTATACTAGCTAGTTATTGTTTAAATGGTTTAATCAAGATATTTATTTTGAAATTAACATGTATATAAATAGGACAAGAAGAAAAAAAACCTTCTATTTTTTAATTTTTAAAAAAAAAACTTGAATGGAAAACTTCTACATTTCAAACTTGCATTCTATTTGTGCAACTTGTGAATGTTTTTTTTTTTAGAACTTTGATTCATACTAAGAATTTGAATTTTTGTTGTTGCACGTACATGTTGTTGTTGTAGATTTAAATTTGTTTTAGAAATATAAGTTACAAAAAACTTTGATGGGAATAATCAAAAACCATTAAGACTCACTTAAACCTGTTGAAATTCAAGAATCTTTTAACACTGGAATATACCAATGTTGGGTAGGTATTAAAAAATTTTTGGGTTTCAAGCCAGTTTTCAATTTAATTTTCAATTTGAAATTGAATTCTTCTCATTTTGAGTGATATCTAGCACTTTGAAAAGCCACCGGGTTTGGTGCCAATTTCAATAATATAAAAATTCAGTGAATTTAGAACATTTTTCTGTTTTTACAATTCCTAAGTAATACATCAATGTCCAACCGCAAATTTTTGGAAAGGTGAACCCCATAGTTTATTTGTTTCAAATTTTCAACCACCCACATAAGTAACTTCTACCAAGAAATGTAGCAAATGACTAGGGTAAAGATGTTAGTGTCCAAACAAAGGCTGGTGTCCGAAGACCCTTACCAAGTAGATGAACCCCCCATTGGCATACTCCCATTTCATGACCACCATTTAATAAGGGCCCTATCACCAAACAATTGGTCTTGAGGTTTTGTGTTTGGAAATTATGGCTTTTGTCTTTGGTGATGGGTGTGAATTACAACCCAAATAAAATATTGTTGTCCTACCTTATATGTGTTATGTTTGGTCATGGGTGTCAACTAACACTCTTTAATGCACACAATTGAAGGGTAGAAGGGCAAGTTGGAGGGAATGGAGTTTTGGATGTTTGGTTATGGGATGTTTTTGGACCATTTTAAAAAATTGTTCAAAGAAAAGGCCAAACAAGTGTTTGATCATAAGAATATTTTTGGCCAATTCAAGAATGGCAATGTTTGGTTATAAGGTGATTTTGGTCCAATCTTGAAGAAAGTTTGAAGGTAAGGGCCAAGGCACCATGTGGTTATATGGGACTTTTAGTTTAGTATTTAAAAAGTGGTGTGGGAAAAAAAAAACTTAGCATTTGGCTTGGGCAACCTTGTTAAAAACATAACATTAACACATAATGTATAGTTTGGTTATGGGGGATGGTGTGTCACATTTAAAGGCATGCAACATCCATTAATGTGCAAAAACCCTTCCAACATTCCAATGCACATAGATGCCAGCAGTTATTAATCCTATAAGCAAGCAATCTTAACAAAATATGGCATTTGGATCTCACATCATCATTTGTAAAATTACTCATCATTGTAAAAATAATTGGACCATCAACCATTGAATATAGCCATGTGGAACAAGAGCATTAATACTATGTTGAAATGCCTCATAACCCTTGTTTGATAGGTGATGCTGAAGTAGCACAACGACTGATCAATCTAATTGATCCAAGTATTAACCTACATGAAGAAATCTAGAGCTCACCAAATTTAACTTAAGAGTCAATAAACCTTTCCCTCATAGTGTCTTTCCTCCTCCTGTCCTCCTATGGCTACTTTGTCTATTTCTTCTTTTCATGGTTTTACTCCTTGGATTGGAAACCATTTCTAAAACAAAACTTCTAGGCAATAATAGAATGGCATACATCCTTTTTTGGCTTTCATTAACTATTCCCTTAATCATTTTTTTTAGCACTTTTCCCATTTGATCAATTCTTTGACCAATTGAGAATACATAATTGCAACCCAATTAATAGATTTTCCATGATTTGCTTTAGAGATCATCATGGCAAATTTATTACTAAAATGTTGCACTTTATCTTTTTAACAGATAAGAGGTTTCACAACCTCTTTTCCTTGCCACATTTGCTTGCAAGACAAACAATTGGGAGAAAACCATTAGTACATTACTCACAATCTCACATTGTCATTTCAATTGAATATTTAACTATCATATAACAAAAAAATTATACAAGGAAATGATAGATAATATCAAAGAAGAGAGGTGAAAGGAGCGAAAGGAAAAGCAAGCTAGGAAAAACAACATAAGTTGTGGCTACATCAATACGAGTAACACAAAGATCAGTTGAATACATGTTATGATACAATTTGGTAATTAATTTAATTGGCAACAACTATAAGGAAGCAAGTGAACAATTACAATAGAAGATTCGTGCTAACTTGCCTGCAAACCCATATTGAGTTGTAAATGTCAAAAACACATGTGCAAAGGCTTGGCCAAAAGCTAGAAAGGTTAGAGAGGTTAAACAACGATCAAGATGTAGAATGCAAGTACAAAGGCATGTTGTGGTGAGGCTCAACTTGTTGAACTAAATACGAATGGAAAAGGGGGGGAGGGAGGGGGCTTGATCTAGTAGCAACAAGAGGGCTAGAAGAGGATCAATCTTGAAAGAACAACAACATCAAAAGGGTGAGAAGCAATGGATAACCTTGAAGAATAGCATCAAGAATGCGAGCTTGGAGAGTATTAAGAATGTGAGCTTGGAAGAGTAGCAAGAATGCGAGCAACAAGAACATGACCAAAAATATGAGCAAATGAAACTCACACACAATTGCTCAAAGAAGAGAGGAATAGGAGTAAAGGCAAACAAGAATTCAAAAAGGTTCGTGCAACTCAAGCATGATGATTGCCTTCTAAAAGAAAGAGAGAAAGTGAGTAAATTTTTTTGTAGATCGAATGTAGGAGGAAGATGATGATGTAAACAAAACGAGGGTTCACACCCATAGACATCGAGCCACCTCATGTGTGTGCAATTTGGTAGTGTTTGTTGAACTCATGATCACCCATAACCATTGATCTTGTAGCCCTAGTTTTGGTTAAATCTTGGCCACACATGCTAATGTGAACATTTTTATGAGGAACTTTGTTTGGCTACTTTTAATTTTCATGTCTTTGATGGGGCAAGTGATGTCCATCCATCAGTGCTTGGCTGACTGGTTACCAATGTCCATGTGTTCATAGATTTTTCAATTCACCCTTTTTATGTCCCTATTTTGGGGGGCCGCAACTTTCTCATACTTGCTTTGTTTTTTATGATCTTTGGTGCGTTAGATGCACCAACAAAAGGGCTACCACTTCTCTTTGGACACCATCAACAGCAAAACCCTCCCAACACCCTCCCCTGGGATTTGGCCTCCTCTGAGCCACTAAGTGTTCATACACTGGCCTCCTTACCCTGGTAGAGAGAGACCAAGTAGCCACATCAAATGTATGCTCAATTGGGACTCACAATGAGGGGAGTGGCAATAGATAATTTATTAGTTGGAAAGGAGCTCCTAGTTTGGTCACCAACCAGGTAAACTTTCCAACATGAGAAAACTGGAACTCGGTATAGTGCAAATACAAAGCTATCTTTCGCAATGGGGGTTACCATTTGGGGTGCACAATTGAAGTTGTAGAAGGTTGTTGTCTAACAATGGGTGTTGGATGCCTCAGTAGTCTTGTTTTCTTGCTAAAGTTTTCTAGATGGTGAGTGTTTTTTTAATATAAACAAAAGAGTTTTAAAAAAAAATTGTACTCAACAAGTTCCCCAAACAAAATAAAACTACCTGATTCTATGTTAAGTTCCAGTAGATAGTAAACAACATTTTACTTTCATATTTTTGTTCATAGTTAGATGTGGCTAAATTGTCTTGTGGATGATGGCTAATGATTCCTCTAAGTGAGAATTAAATAGACTTCCTGACAGAGCAATTTTAACTAAGGCCTAGAACATCTCCAGGGGTGCTCAGTGTGTGACCCTGCGAACATATTTTTCATATTCAAGTTTAGTTATCTACTCTTTTGCAACCCCACCCATAAAACTGAAACTGGGATAGCAAATAGGTGGGGGACTACTATAGCAAACCACCTGGACCAATCATTATGATGGGCCGATCAGAAACACTGAGCAGGAGTTAGATCATATTTGTTACAGTCTTTTTTGCAATTGCACAGCACTGCTGCGCCTTTTACCAGCCATGGCAACATGAGCAATTACGTGATGCATAAACCATTTTCTAAACCATTTTCTTGAGCCAACCCGGCAAACATTGGATTTTCTTCATCCAATTTTACTGTGCAGATCACATACCGAGCGCTGTTGGAGATGCTCTAAATAAATCACCTATTTATGAACATTGTTACATTGAGGTGGGAGAGTAGTAGCCACAACAAATGTGTGCCTTGATTGGAACCATCACCGAGGGAGCTGTGCAATTGCAGCTCCAGCTAATTTGGTCAGATTAAGAGCCGGCTGCTGGTTTGGTCACCGACCAACTAAACTTTCCAACATAAGAAAGCTGGAAGTTGGAAACTTGCTATAAGTTAAAAACACACAAAACTGTCAGAGAACTTTGAATTCTACCATACAATCGCTTCCCATAACCATTCCAATATGCTTATGAATTGGGGGTGACTGCAGAAGCTCTTAGTTTAATAAGGCTATTTTAAAAGTGGTTTATGATTGTAGTCCAACCCATTTCTAATATTTTCAAATCCTGTCCATTCCATGCCTTATTGTGGGCACATGTGGCCTTGGTTTTAGGATTCTGTGTTTGATCACATTAAAGGAAATTTTTTAAAGAATTTGAGGTGCTACACCCACCATCCATACTAGAGGCTCCTGACAAGACAATGTATCCCTATCATAATTGTGTACAAAATCATATGTGATTTATAAAAAAAAATCAGCTTCAACGTGGGTGGGGGGGGAAATCCGCTTGTCTTTAAGGGAAAAATAAGTGTAAAAAAAAAAAAAAAAAAAAGAAAATTCTGATTCCTCAAAATGCTTTTTATGAGAGTTGAGGGGTGCTTCTACCTTAATTTAAAAATACAAAGAAAATTTTTGGCCAGCACTTTTTTTTTTAAGCGAATAAG
>Ga0116227_10012987_pt1 | contig 13311 bp, 9 predicted proteins | sample S1TSphgellanicum_FD_89693 | JGI IMG/M metagenome (GOLD analysis project Ga0116227, IMG submission 89693) | Host-associated microbial communities from peat moss isolated from Minnesota, USA - S1T2_Fb - Sphagnum magellanicum MG | ecosystem: Host-associated > Plants > Peat moss > Unclassified...
GGTTGGTTTTTCAAATTCACCCCACGATTTTCTACCAAAGTGCAGGGATTTTGAACATGTATTTACCATAGTCTTGCACCTATCTGGAATAAAAACGATTGAAACCCTTATTTAGAATAGGTTGTAGCTTTTTTTAGCAAGCCCTAAGGTAGCCTTATCGCTCATCTTTTTGGGATGCCTGTGTTGGTACGGAGAGGTGCAATATCTGAGTTTCTGCATGGCACAAAGTACCCTTACCGAAACGATCGCTTTGAGCGGGTTCTTCTGCTTCTTCACCAGTTCACTATATACAGCAATTACCCTGTCACTTGGCTTCACCAAAAGTTGGGAAGAACCAATTTAATTTGAGAATCGACATAAAGGAAAAGTTTAAGATGGCGATCGCATTATGCCAGTTGCGTAAGTCCTGTCTGGGTCAATTTCTGCAAAAGTATAGCTCTATTGTTCCAACATTTGGAAGAATCGGGTAAAGTAATCCGGAAAGGTCTTTGCTGTACAACCAGGGTCTTTAATAACAATCCCTGGAACCTTCAAGCCAGTAACAGCAAAAGCCATCGCCATTCGATGATCGTGATAAGTTTCAATTGCTGCTGGGGTAATCGGGCTTGGCTCAATCTTCAGTCCATCTGCAAATTCTTCAACCTTGACTCCTAACCGACGCAACTCGGTGACAACGGCTTGAATACGTTCAGTTTCTTTATATCGAATATGTTCTACATTACGGATGATAACTGGTGAACTGGTAAAAGGCGCGATAGCTCCTAACGTTTGCACTAGATCCGACATATCGTTCATGTCAATGTTGATACCCTGCAATTGCTTGGGTCCTGTTACTTCAGTGTAATTATCGGAGTCATTAATCTGGCAACCCATTTGTTCTAAGACATTGAGCCAAAGAATATCACCCTGACAGGATTGTTTTGTCAAATGGTTAACCCGCACCCTTCCACCTGTGACGGCTGCCGCAGCAAAAAAGTAAGAGGCATTCGACGCATCAGGTTCTATGGTGTAATTTCGAGCATGATAACGCTGACCTGCTTTGATCTGAAATTGATTCTCGTCGGTTTGCAGCACCTGTACGCCAAAATCTGCCATTAGGCGACAAGTCATTTTAACGTAGGACTGCGAAACCAGTGTACCTTCAACCTCAATGATCGTGTCCTGTTGAGCTAATGGTGCAATCATCAGCAATGCCGAAAGCTGCTGACTAGTTTGGTTGCCCTTCAAGCGAAAATGTCCGCCGGAGAATTGTTGAGCGTAGATAGTGTAGGGCATAAAACCAGGGTTGCCCTCAAAGTTAACCGTTGCTCCGCCCGTTTGCAGAACCTTCAGCAAGTCGTCCATCGGTCGTTCCCGCATCCGAGGAACGCCATCTAGACGATACTCACCGTTGCCCAATGCCACCAGCGCTGAGATAAACCGTGCTGCTGTGCCCGCTAAACCCACAAATAAATCCGCCTGCGTCGCTGGGATTTCGCCCCCTCTTCCTGTCACTTGGATCTGGGACAGATAAGAATTAAGTGTAATGGGAATACCCAAATTTTCTAAACATTTGACAAAATACTTGCTGTCTTCACTAAATAAGGCATTTTCTAAAATAGAGTCACCTTGCGCCAAAGCAGCGACGAGAAGTGCCCGATTGGTAATACTTTTAGACCCAGGAATTTCTACTGTGGCATCCACTGGGCGATTCAGAGCAGGGATAGTAATGGTATCCACGTTCAACCTCTATACAAGTGATTGATTAGCTACAATAAGCAGGTTAGCAGATGTCGAGTCTCAAATTAAGTTGGTTCTTAGCATCTTTTGGTGATCTGTGTTTGGGTCAAGGCCAGGGCAAACGCATCTAAAGTATAAAAACCCTATAACCACCTAAAATCGAGCTAAATGTCTATATATAATTCAATTGGTCAACAATATTCTAAAACCCGCATTCCTGATATTCGCATTGTTAATAAATTAATTGATTTACTTAATTTGCCTGCGGGTAGCACCATCGCTGATATTGGTGCTGGTACTGGTGGTTACAGTTTTGCATTAGCTAACCGAGGATTTATTGTTAATGCTGTTGAACCATCTATAGTCATGCAAAAACAAGCAGTCGAACATCCACAAGTTAAGTGGTTCACTGGATATGCAGAAAATTTACCATTAGCAGATAAATCTGTTGATGGTGTTGTCAGTATTTTAGCAATACATCACTTTTCTAATCTCGAGAAAGCATTTCAAGAACAGCAAAGAATTATTAGGAAAGGGACAATAGTCTTACTAACTTTTGATATTAGACTCGCTCAAAAAATATGGCTTTATAATTATTTTCCATTTCTCTGGGAAGATGCTTTGCGATTTTTACCTCTGAACGAACAAATTAATTTGATTGAGAGTATTACTCAAAGGCGAGTTGAAGCCATACCACTTTTTTTACCCTATGATTTGTCCGATTTGTTCGCAGCAGCAGCTTGGAGACGACCAGAGTTGTATCTTCAACCAGAAGTACGTGCAGGTATATCATCTTTTGCTTTAGCAAATCAAAATATAGTTGAACAAGGAGTAAAGTTACTCACAGCAGATTTAATGAGTGGCGAATGGATACAAAAATATGGTGATATTCAAAATCTGACAGAAATTGATGTAGGTTATCGATTCATACGTATTATTCTGAATAATTAACTAATTAAAAATATGTCCAATAAAATCGCTATTAGTAAACATTTAATTTACTCAAAATTCCTCTCTACAAGCCACTTTCCGCACTTCCAACTGGCACATTGAATATTAACAACGAAACAATCGGGAGCATACAAACTTTTGCAAAAATAAATCAAAGGACTACATCACCATAGGGGGTACAGAAATTACTCCACCCCCAATACTGCACTCTTGGCCTAATCCCAGGGTAAACTGTGGGAATTGACTAAATTAAACAAAAGTGTCCTATGCCTGCGTTCTTATTAGAAGTTGGAACAGAAGAATTACCTGCTAGTTTTCTGAGTGATGCTATCCGTCAATGGAGGGTGCTGGTCCCCCTAACTCTACAAGCTAACTGCCTCCAAAGTGAGACAGTGGAAGTTTATGGTACTCCCCGAAGGCTGGCAGTCCTCATCACTGGTTTACCATCCCAGCAGCCAGATCGGGAAGAGGAAATTAAAGGACCTCCGGCTCAAGCTGCTTTTAAAGATGGTACACCAACCCCTGCCGCCGCAGGTTTTGCCAAAAAGCAGGGTGTGGAACTCACGGCTTTGGAAATTCGCCCTACGGATAAAGGGGACTTTGTATTTGTCTCTAAAAAGACTCCTGGTCAGCCAGTGGCGGAAATTTTAACCGAACTAGTCCCCCAATGGATTTGGGGTTTAGAAGGGAAGCGGTTGATGCGTTGGGGAAGTGGGGACGCGAAGTTCTCCCGACCGATTCGGTGGTTGGTAGCATTGTTAGATGGGGACATTTTGCCCATAGAATTGGAAAATGGGGCGAAGACTGTGAGGAGCGATCGCACCTCCCCAGCCCATCGAGTTTTGCACCCTCAACCCGTCACCATTGGCCATGCTAGAGATTATGTAGAAACACTCCGCAGTGGCTATGTAATTGTTGACCCTAAAGAAAGAGAAAATATCATTGTTCAACAAGTTACAGCCGCAGCCCAGCAGTTAGGTGGAACCGCAAAAATTCACCCCGATTTATTACAGGAAGTTCCTAATCTTGTGGAATATCCCTCAGCGGTGGTTGGCAAGTTTGCTGAGGAATTTTTAGATTTACCAACGGAAGTGATTATCACAGTTATGGTAAATCACCAACGTTATTTTCCTGTATTTACAGATAATTATAGCACTAAGTTATTACCGAACTTCATCACCATTTCTAACGGCGATCCCACCAAGCAAGATCTCATCTCCCTCGGTAATGAAAGAGTCATCCGGGCCAGATTAGCTGATGGTAGCTTTTTCTATAAAACCGACCTAGCTAAACCATTGGCCGACTACCTGCCTCAGTTAGAAACAGTTACTTTTCAGGAAGATTTAGGCTCAGTCCGGGCTAAAGTTGATCGCATAGTTCACATTGCCACCAAAATTGGTGATCAACTGCGCCTAGAAGTACCATTAAGGGAGAAAATCCACAGAGCAGCCCTGTTATGTAAAGCTGATTTAGTCACACAAATGGTGTATGAATTCCCAGAATTGCAAGGGATTATAGGGGAAAAATATGCCTTAGCTAGTGGGGAAGATAGTGAAGTAGCCAGAGCAATTTTTGAACATTACCTCCCCACAGGGATCGGGGAAATTCATCTACCCACAACACTCACGGGTTTAGTTGTGAACATGGCAGATAGATTAGATAACTTAGTCAGCATCTTTGGCTTAGGTTTAGTCCCCTCCGGTTCCTCCGACCCCTTTGCTTTACGTCGTGCTGCTAATACAGTTATTAAAATTATTTGGTCTGCTGATTTGCCGATAAATTTAGGCAATTTATTGGTGGAAGTAGTCACTGATTTTGCTCAAGCTTTCCATAAAGATGGGGCATCATTAACTACGACCCTGGCAGACTTTTTCCTCCAACGTCTCCGCACCCAACTACAAGAAGAGAAACAAGTAGATTATGACTTGGTAAATGCAGTGTTAGGAGAAAACGACTTAGAGTATAGGGAGAGATCCTTGGAGAATCTGTTGGATGTACGCGATCGCGCCCTGTACCTGCAACAAATCCGTAGCAATGGTACCTTAGACAAAATCTACGAAACCGTCAACCGTTCTACCCGATTAGCCGCGCAAGGTGATTTAGACACCAAGGAACTAGAACCACAAGCTGTAGTTAACCCCAGACTGTTTCAAAAACCCTCAGAGACCATATTATATAACGCCCTAGTCGAATTAGTACCCCAAACCCAAATAGCCAAACAAACCCGCAACTACCAATTACTGGTAACAGCACTAGAAAAAATTGCTCCTGCCGTGAGTAACTTTTTCGACGGTGCAGATAGCGTGTTAATTATGGACTCTAACCCAGACATTAAGCGTAATCGCTTAAATTTACTGGGATTACTTCGGAATCATGGACGTGTCCTAGCTGATTTTGGTGCCATCGTCAAAAATCTGTAGCTTAGGGCGACAAACTAAAGGTGTAATTTTTACCAATTAACGCTACCATAGAGTCTGCTTAACCAGGGATATCTGCTACACAGTCATGCCAGAAGCTTGTGTTATTGGATTGGGAAAGTCCGGTGTTGCTGCGGCAAGATTGTTGAAACGGGAAGGCAGGGAGGTAGAGTTAATTGATGCCAGCACCTCCCCAACCCTCCTGGAACAACAACAAAAACTTGCTACCGAAAAAATTCCTGTTAAATTAGGAAAGTCTCTAGAATTAAATAATCCTGACCTACCTCAATTAATTGTTGTCAGTCCTGGTGTTCCCTGGGATATTCCCCCACTAGTCCAAGCTAGGGAGTTAGGAATTAAAACCATTGGGGAGATGGAACTAGCTTGGCGGCATTTGCAAAACATACCCTGGGTAGGAATTACTGGCACTAACGGCAAAACCACCACCACTGCCCTAACTGCCGCAATTTTCCAAGCAGCAGGGTTGAATGCTCCCGCCTGCGGTAATATTGGCTACGCTGCGTGTGAAGTGGCCCTGGCAGCAGAACCCGCTGATTGGGTAATCGCAGAAATTAGTAGTTATCAAATAGAATCCTCCGTTACCCTCTCTCCCCGCATTGGTGTGTGGACAACTTTTACCCCAGACCATCTAGCACGCCACAAAACCCTAGAAAATTACTACAATATCAAAGCTAAACTGTTGCATCATTCCCAGTTACAAGTTTTCAATGGGGACGATGCTTGCCTATGTAAGTTAGGTCCAAGTCATTGGCCAGATGCCTATTGGACAAGTATTCGAGGTAAAGAATTTCTCATCGGTAAACAGGGCTGTTACATAGAAGCAGGCTGGGTTATGGAAAACTTGACACCGAAAATAGCACCTCAACCCATTGTCAAAGTTTCTGACTTGCGGATGGTGGGAGAACATAACCAGCAAAATTTATTGATGGCAGTAGCCACAGCTAGGTTAGCGGGAATTAGTCGTGATGCCATTGAACACGCTATTCGAGAATTCCCAGGAGTAGCCCATCGTCTAGAACATATATGTACCTGGGAAAGCATCAACTTTATTAACGACAGTAAAGCCACTAACTATGACGCGGCTGAAGTTGGTCTAATCTCAGTTAAAACTCCGACAATTTTAATCGCCGGTGGGGAAGCTAAACCAGGAGATGATACTGGTTGGTTAGCACAGATTCAAAAAAGAGTTGCCGCCGTCTTATTAATTGGTACCGCTGCCCCGGCATTTGCCCAACGCTTACATGAGGTAGGCTACACTAATTATGAAATTGTAGAAACAATGGAAAAAGCAGTTCCTAAGTCAGCGGAATTGGCGAAAAAATATCAAGCTTCGGTCGTTCTACTCTCCCCTGCTTGCGCTAGTTTTGACCAATACCCAAATTTTGAGGTGCGGGGTGATCATTTTCGCCAGTTGTGTCTGCAGAGGGTGGAGTGAACGATGGGGACTAATTGATCGAGATGGAGATGGGAGGAATCCCATTAAATTGGGAGAGGGATTGGATAGGCGATCGCTCCCCCAAAATATTTAGGAGAGCAGGGATTTTGGATTAGGGGAGAGAAGATCAATCTCTCCTCCGCTCCCTGTGCAGGGGTTTTCAGATTTAACGGGAAAAGTCAGATATACGATGTAGGGGAATTATTGGCGATCCATCATGGTGAACTCCAGTCAGTTGAACGAGTAACATTGGGTAGAAGCGTAGGGGTAGTTTCCTCAAGACCAATGTACTACCCAGCTAGTGCTGAATATACCCTCCATTTAGTTAAATGGGGAGGGTTGATCTGTAATTTATCGTGGTAATTGGACTTCACTTTCTCCACACCACTGACGAGATAATGTTAGCTGATTGATCATCTAAATAGAAATCGTAAACAGGTTCTCCTGATAAGGAACAACGTAGCGGCTCAATAATTTTAGTGAACGGATTCCAAACTGCTGTTACAGTTCGTTTTACTTTCTTTCTTTGCAACTCACACCTAATATGTACTGTAGGTAAATGAATAATCATTGCACTGTGTAACCAAGCTTCTACACTCATTGCGTAACGCTCTTGGATATCTAACAATTTTCGAGATAATTCTCTTTCTGTGGCTTCAATTCGTGCTACTTCCTTATCTTTCTCATCACCGACCAAATGTTTTGACTCAATCTTGTGCTGAATTTCTGAGCTAATGGTATTGTAGTAAGCCTTAACTCTGTCTTCATCTCTAGCTCTAGCCCTGGTTAATTTTGCTTGCCAATTCTCCAGAGATTTCCCAATTAATATTAGACTTTGATGTTCGATTAACTTCAACAATTCATCAACAGGGATAGATAGTGGTGTTAGTTGATGATCGACGGAAATTCGGTCAGATTCCCAGAACAGAGCATCACCAATTTCTACTGGTGTCACTCCTGTTATTTCATTGATAATAAACGAAACTAATCCAATCTTTTTTTCATCTGCATTAGCTGTGTAAGCTACATTACAGAGAATGTAACGAGTAATTCCTGGGTTAGCCTCTAAAAAACGAATTAAACCATTTTGAACTAAAAATTTCTCTGGGATACTCTTTTCAAATCCTGTTGTCTTTAAATAGCTATCGAATTTTACACCTAAGGCACTAATCATTCCTTTATTAGCTACTAAGTCAGATAACTTATTTAATACTTCTGAATGATAGGTGACAAAAACACTTTCATGGACATCAGCTTTAGTGGTAAAAGTAACTTCTTCGGGGAGGGAAAGTAGGGAGGCAATGTTTGACGGTAATAATGCATTTAAAATGTGTTCACCGACGGGTTCTACTATTCCATCATGCAGCGTTATAATTTTTTCTAATGTCGCAATAATTGGGTCTGATAACATATTTTAATCCTATTTGATTTTTTAAACTCCCTACACATCCATAAATTTTGGATTAGGAGTTATCTGTTCTCCCCTGCTTCTGCTTAAGATCCCACACAGATATTTCCTCACCTACCAAACTGGATACCTATATTTAAATCAATCTTTTAAGCTTCAAACTCTTCGCCAAAAATCTGTTCATCTAGTTCTTGAATTTGCTGATATTGGTTTTTGGCTTTCAATAAATTATCTGCCAATTGCTCAAAAGCTGTATCTAATTCGGGCTTGACTTGATGCTTAAGCCAGATATCCATGACAATTTCACTAAAGTCAAATTCATCATCTACATTTCCTAAAATTGTTTCAATCTCTCCGACTACCAGTTCAAACATATTAATTTTGTCATGCAATATCCGTAGAATATATTCTTCGATACTACCCTTAAGACAAAAGTTAAAAATAAACACATCTTGGGTTTGTCCAATGCGGTGGATACGACCAATGCGTTGTTCTATTTTCATTGGATTCCAGGGCAGATCATAATTAACAATCACATTGGCAAATTGGATGTTACGTCCCTCTCCACCTGTTTCAGATGCCAGTAATACAGAAACGGTATCCCGAAAGGTGCTGATTGCCTCATCTTTCTGTTTCAGGGACATCCCACCCTGAAATTCTGCAAAGGGGATATTTGCGGCTTGCAGAGTTTGGGCTAAATAAGTGCTAGTTGCTCTATGGGTTGTGAAGACCAAAGTTTTCTGGACAGATTTTGACAGCATCTCTACCAAGGCTTTTGCTTTCTCTACCTGCTTGACTTGGGTAGCCTGTCTTGCTAAAGACTTGAGTTCTTCATCATCAGGTAAGCGCAAAGTCAGTTGCTTGAGGGAGTCAGCTAAAGCATCTGGGGATGAACCAGCACGCGTCAGCAAATTGGTACGGGAGAGTCTGTCTAGCTTGGATTCTGAAGTACGTAAATACTCACTCAATGCTTGGTAAAGCTTCTCTTCTGCTGCTGCTGGGGTAACGGTTATTGTGGTGGCGAAGCGTTTGGGTAGTTTAACATCTACTAAGGCACGGGTATTTCGTACCATGACTTCCCGCATCAGTGAGCGTAACTTTTCTGGATTTTTCGGGACTCGGCCATTTCTGGAATCGACGTATTCTTTTTTAAATGCGGCTTCTGTTTGTAGTAGTCCCGGTTTGAGGAGGGTGAGCAAATTAAACAATTCTACCAGTGAGTTTTGCACTGGGGTAGCTGTGAGCATCAGGATAAATCGCTTGTTGAGAGCATTGACTAGTTTCCAGTTGAGAGTAGTGCGATTTTTCAAGTGGTGGGCTTCATCAACAACTACCAGGTCCCAGGTCCGACTGGTAACGTGGGGATAATGTTTGGCAGACTTCGCTGTGTTTAGTGAGGCGATAATTCGGGGATTATTCTCCCAAAAAGATTCTATTGGTTGTTGAGGGTCACGGTTATCTGTGGTGATAGTAGCAATATTAAATTTTTCACTTAGTTCTAATTGCCACTGGGAAACTAGGGAGGCTGGAGTTAGCACTAGCAGGGATTGTACCATCCCCCTAGCTAAGTATTCGGCTATAATTAGTCCAGCTTCAATGGTTTTGCCTAATCCTACTTCATCCGCTAGTAAGGCACGTCCACCCATTTGTCTAAGAACTTTTCGGGCTGTTTCAACCTGATACCAGTATTTGTCAATGGCAGTTAATGTGGGCAGGCAAATTAGCTGATCATAGTCTGCCATTACCGCCAGATTAAACAGGTTTAACCGCACTTCGTAGAAGTTAATAGGGTCATACTTACCAGCTTTCAAGGTTTCTAAGGCAGCGGGAGAATTGAATTTGAATGTATAGTTTTTCTCCATATCCGACCCTACTAGATGCTTTTGATGGTGATCGCTCACCTGTACCCCCACTTCCTACCGCCAATTACTCAGGCAAAATTATTGTAACAACTTGCGAACGTTATAAGTGCAATTCCCCCCAGATCCTTTTAATCTTCCTAATCTTCTTAGTCCTATACTCTAAACGGTTTGGCGCTTTACTTTTAAAATCGCGATTGAGGTTACAGACGAAGTTTTTTGGCCCAGGCAAAAGTCCAGAAATCAGCCGTTTTTAGCAAAGCGACATTTGTTGCATTGAGTTTCGACCGAGACTGTTGGCTGAAAGTGCTACAAAATCGGTTAAAGTTTCTACTCAACTGAGTAGAAAATGTTCCGAGTATTTAAATTAAGCAGCTAGGTTCCTAGCTGAGGATGGAGCAATCCTCGCGGAAGGCTTAATTTAACGGAGCATTCATTAATCTGCGAGAACCGCGACTATGCCAATTTTGGATTTTGGATTTTGGATTTTGGATTGGGGATAAGCTAGTTGGACCCAGTGTTGGGTCTTCTGGAGATCTCTTTCTAATCTAAAATCTAAAATCTAAAATCTAAAATTCGGTAATCCAATAGCGCGTGAGGAGTCGGAACCACGACGGGTATACGAAACTTACGTAGTAAGTTGGAACCCCCCGGATTTATCCGTGGGGTAGCTCAGGACGGTTCTGATTCCGACTGCAGTTTATCAAGAACTCTTAGATCAAAGGGCTGGTGAGACCATTATCACAGCTGTTCAGTCAGCAACTTGGCTGGAGAGACAACCAGTGCAAAATCAGCAATTAGTGAGTGAGTTGCGAAATCGGGTGAATCTGGGAGAGGCTGAAGCGATCGCACTAGCTGTCGAAGTCAAGGAAAATCGCTTGCTAATTGATGAACGTTTGGGTAGACAAGCAGCAACAGAACAGGGGTTGAAAATTATCGGAGTATTGGGCATTCTTTTGGTAGCAAAAGGCCAAGGTTTAATTGCTACAATCAAACCTGTGATGGATAAATTGATGATTCAAGCAAGCTTTCGGCTCAGTAGCCAACTGTATACAGATGTCTTGATTGCAGCAAATGACTCAGAATAGGGCGTTGTTCCGCAACGGGATGATTTTGCCTGATTTCGCAGGAAAGAACAAGTCTTTCAGCCATCAATGTATCTCCAGAGTCAGCAACACTAAAAAGGGTAATGGTGGAGTCCACCAAGCCAAAATTAAGGGTCCCCAACTAACCATGTGTACTGCAAATGGGTGACAATTTACCTAAACCCCATCGCTCCTCAGCAACAATGCAGATCACCCAAAGCCTCCACACTGCCATTCTCGTCACCGACCTAGAACGCTCGGAGAAATTTTATGGCACCGTACTGGGACTGACTAAAATTGATCGCTCTTTAAAATATCCTGGTGCGTGGTACCAAATCGGTCACTATCAACTCCACCTGATAGTTGCCCTAACTGCACCAACAACCAACCCCAACGAAAAATGGGGACGCAACCCCCACATTGCCTTCAGTGTTGCTGATTTAGAGTCTGCCAAGGGCGAGTTACGCCATCACAATTATCCCATTCAAGCTAGTGCTTCCGGTCGCCCTGCCATCTTCACCCAGGACCCCGACGGAAATATTATTGAACTCAGTCAGCTATGAAAATTATTGCCTACATCTACACTGACCCTCTCCTAGAACCTGCTATTGACGTAGAAACCTATTGGGAGGGATGGGAAGTAGAGCAAATGTATCATGATTTAGGTCAGCGCACACAACTACAACAACTACTTACCGACTGCCAAACTAAAGCAGCAGATTATCTGCTCGTCCGTGGCTTAGAAGATCTGGGGGACAATTTAGGACAAATAAGCGATCGCCTCAAAGTACTAGAAGCAATGGGGATCAGTGTGATTGCCACGGAACAACCCAACAATACCCAATCGCTGAACTTACTGCGGGAAGTTCAAAGTCGTCGTCTGCGCCAAGGACATGCCCGTACCCGCCTCGATTTTGCCCCCCCACCCGGCAAGGTACCCTACGGTTATCGACGGAGTCAGGGGAGATATAGCATTGATCGCAGTACGTCCCCTGTGGTCAAAGATTTTTTTGATCACTTTTTGCTCTATGGCTCCCTGCGAGGGGCAGTCCGCCACCTGGCAAAAAAATACAGTAAGAAGATCTCTGTGACTACTGGACGGCGCTGGCTGACTAATCCAGTTTATCGGGGTGATACGGCTTATTTGCAGGGTGAAGTCATATCTAATACCCATGCGGCAATTATTTCCCGGGAAGAAGCGGCTCAAGTTGACCGAATTTTGCGCCGTAACAGTCGCCTACCATCTAGAACCGCCAGTGCTCCCCGTTCCTTGGCTGGGTTGGTGGTGTGCGGTCAGTGTCAGTTACATCTAACCGTTATCCGCGTGACTCAACGCCACCAGAACAAGGAGTATCTCTACCTCCGAGTCCCCAACTGTCCTCAACGTCAGAAATGTCCGGCTATTCCCTACGGGGAAGTTTTACAACAAACTATTGAAAAGGTTTGCCGGGAACTACCTCTAGCAGTGGCTGGGTTGGATTTTACCCAATTAGATGCAGTTAAGAATAGCTTAGGGGAGGCAGTTGCTCGGCAACAGGAAGTACTCCAGCAGCTACCCACCCTGGTGGAAACGGGGATTTTAGACCCAGAAACGGCAAAGTTAAGGGCTTACAAAGTGCAGACAGAAATTTCTGTCCTTCAGGGGAAGTTAGCAACCCTGCCTCCTGTAAACTTGCGTTCCGTTGCTCAAGCTGTCTCCCTCCCTCAATTTTGGTTAGATTTATCTGAATCAGAACGAAGATTCTACTTTCGAGAATTTATTCAGCAAATTGAAATTAGGCGGCAAGGGGAGGAGTGGGAGTTACAGGTGGTGCTGATTTTTTAGCTGGAAATATATACTACAAACGGTCATAATTTGAGGTTACGGTGTCAGAAGTTCGGAGTTAATTCCCTTTGTCCCCTATCTTCACCAAAACCACAAATAAATTTGGGGGCTTGAAACCTTTTTAGATTTCAGATTTTGAATTTCTAATCCAAAATCCAAAATCTAAAATTGGCTCAGTCAGTTTCAAATGCACGGCTATAAACAAATACCTCAATCAACTTGACATACTCACCTAACTCTTCTTCTTCAAATTGAGAGAAGCATATAGCTGCTTGTTTGCGAACTTTTTCATCAGAATCGTTGAAAAGTTGAGTTAACCCAGTTTCACAAAAATCATGGTAATGGGCTGTTAATCACTCTTCAAAGGTGACATGGTCCCACTAGTTTCTCCCGGTTCCTGGCGAACTGGAATGAGGATCACAAATTCAGTGCCTTGACCTGGAGAAGAGTGACATTCGATGGAACCACGATGTTTTTCGACGATAATTTGACGAGCGATAGCTAATCCTAATCCTGTGCCTTGACCAACGGCTTTAGTGGTAAATAAATAGTCAAATATTTTCTGTTTGACTGGTGGAGTCATGCCAATAC